>Ga0164310_10001476_pt1 | contig 13312 bp, 20 predicted proteins | sample GuaBasSedimGuay1_FD_121795 | JGI IMG/M metagenome (GOLD analysis project Ga0164310, IMG submission 121795) | Subseafloor sediment microbial communities from Guaymas Basin, Gulf of California, Mexico - Guay1, Core 4569-9, 0-3 cm | ecosystem: Environmental > Aquatic > Marine > Hydrothermal vents... | reverse complement strand
TATTCATATCTAAAGTTGTGAACATTTGAACTCCGTCTTGCCAATCCATACGCATTAAAGGGTCATAAGTTGTAGGTGCACTTGTTGAAGAAAAGATAATACCTTTGTCTGTTGTTCCTGCACTTCCACCTGCCGAGTTTTTTATTTCAAAATCATTTGCAGAATTTGCATAATTTCCAAACTTTCCATCTACTAAATAACTTTTTCCAACTTGAAAAGAATAAGCACTATATATTGATAGGGCAGTTTTTGGATGAATGGAGAAACCAGGCTCATATATTTCCCATAAGTTCTGGTCGTCTACAAATTTCTTTGTTGCTACGTCTTGGTCTGCTGTTGGGTCTACTACACTTGTTATCTTGTGTGTTCCAACGTCTACTTCTCCTTTTAGATAAGTATTAGTTACACTATCGTTTCCAAGAGTTACTGTATTTGAACCATGTCCTTGTGCCTCGAATCCTATAACTACTTCGTTGCTACCATTATTAAGAAGAGCTTTTGTGTTAAAACCTACAAAGATAGACTCTGAACAAGTATTAATTCTATCCCATAGTTCAGTACCATACAATTGTCCGGCTTGGCTACCAATAGCTATATTATTATTGCCTGCACTGAGATTATATAGTACCTGGGTACCAATCCCAACATTGCCCCCACCATCTTCATTATTCCATAACGATTGAGTTCCAATACCAACATTTCCACCGCCAGTTGTTGTGCTATATAATGTTTCAACACCCACAGCTACATTACTACCACCGGTTGTTAGATTCTTCATACTTACTGCACCAATGGCCATGTTCTGTCCACCAGTAGTTAATGAAAGTAAAGCCTCTTTTCCAATTCCGACATTCTTAATAGATTCATTGGTGAAATTTCCAGCATTCATTCCTAAAAAGATATTCCTATGTGTTGGGGAAGATGTAGAAGAAGAGTCATGTAGAAAACTGTTTGCTCCCTTGAATATAATCCCTGTTGTAGCGCTTGTTGTCTCTGGAAGAGTTATATCATTTAGACCCATGCCATAAACTCCTAAATCAACATCTCCTGTAGCGCCAGAATAAGGAACATAAGTTCCAGGAACAGTTGTTCCCATAAATGTATCAATCTGTGCATGTGTATTTGAGCCAATATCACTAATATTAGTGTGACTAATTTCAGACTCATCGACCGCAATTGTAAATGTATCATCTGGTGATTCGGTTATGTCAATAGCATTTCCAGCTACTAATGTCATTGCTTCGCCTGTATTAGTTATTGTAAAGTTGGGATAAGTTCCAGTTACTGCTATTCCAGTCCCATCTGTAAGAACAACTGTTTTATCATATAAATTTGAAGAACCTTCAGACAAATCATCAGTATCTTTAGTTGCTAATCTTGTATCCCAATCTGTGTTGTAATCTGCAGAGTCATATTTTAAATTTAACGCATCTTGCAAATCAGTCTGGTCAGATAGTGTTCCGCCTATTTCACCCCAATCAACTAAACCAGAACCTGTAAAGAATTCTAAAGCATCTTCTCCAGCATTAACTCTAATCCCTTTTAGTGCTTGGCCAGAGTAAGTGTTTGGGGTATCTAATAATGATGTAAATCTTGAAAAGTCTCCAGAAAGAGTTAAATTAATATCACTAGCATCTTCATTAATTGTTAATTCGATATCTGAACCTTGTTCTTCTATAGTAAGTTCAATATCTTCGCATGCCATTATGTGTCCCTTGTGACATCAGAAGCAACTATAAAATCATATGCGCCACTGGACTTAATTGTGCCATCTGGTTTCTTGTACTGGACATCGTATTTATATGTTTTAACATTGATGTTTGTATCAGAAGAATCTAACTCAACAGATATAATCCCTGTAGCACCCCCACCAGTGTAAGATTTAGAGATTATAGCATCAGAATCATCTGTAATTGTTGTTTTTGGTAATGAGGTTCTTACAGTAAACCATACCTCATATCCTGTTATGTCAATAGCGTCTCCACTACTATCTTGGAAAGTAATATTAAAATCACAAGTGTCTTGCCTAATTACTGTTATGTCTGTAAGTGCCATTGTGAAATGACTTTATTGTCTACAGCCAACAGCAGTAGTTGTACCAGATGTTGTATTGAAATATACGACATTGCCGGAATTCATCCCTTCAGTAGATAATGCATTGATTACAGTTATCACTGATGTGCTTTCGAAATGTATCCATTTCATCATTCCTGTGGATGTACTTGGTGTTTTTGTTAGTGCCATGTAAATAAAGTCCTAATTTAATTGTTGAACATGAAAACTGGGCTTGCTCTCGCTAGGGCTACTTTCTTCTTGTGTAAGTATTCTTTCTCTTTCATAGTTGTCCCCAACCTACTTAATTGTAGGTATCGTCAAACGCTATGTAATTCACTGCTATTGTCCCTGTAACGTCACTACCATCTAATCTAGCTTGAAAGCTAGTATTGCTTTGACTTCCATGTGAAATCACACCTGTTTCCAGTTGTGTTGCCACAGTCAAAACAACTGCTGGAGTTGACTTTAGAGTCTTAGCAAAAGTTACAGTTGTAGTCCCATCACCATTACTATCTGCTGTAATGTTGAAACTTCCAGCTTGTAAATTCTGTGCGAATACACCGCCTGCCTTGAAACTTGCTCGTCCCATTGTTCTTTGTTTTTGTGTTGTGTTTAGTTATTTTTTAAAGAGTTGTTTTCTCTTCTCGTGTGAGTATGACGGTTAGGCACTACCTTGCGGCAATACTGCCTTACCTTATTTTTAAAATAAAATAAAAATTTATTTTTAGTCCGCTACATCAATGTAGATGATAGCGTCATCGTGTATAACTTTCCCTTGGAAGCTACTAGTCAATGTTACACCTGTCTGGTCTCTCCATGCCTTCTCCCATTTCTTGAAAGTTGGTTTATGTCCATATACTAATGTAAATGCTTTCTTTGCTTTTAATAAAGCACATCTTGTCATGTTTACTGCAGGAGCACTTCCACCGTCAGGTGCTGTACCAGCTGCTGCAACAGACCAAGCATTATTTGAAACCACAATTTTTACACCTAAATAGTTAACTATTCTACCATTAGAGATGACAGAGTCACTTCCGTATTCAGCAGCGTTAACAAATTGAGATGAGCCTCTTAAGGCTTTCAACTGTTGTGGACCAATCATTAATACATATGGTTCTGAGCCCGTATTCTGCCATGGGTTCTTTGTACCTGAGCATGCAGTGAAAACACCACCTGTCCAATAATACGCAGTCTTTCCCCTCATGATTGCTTCTGCTTCGTTGATTTTCTCTACAGTCATTACGTCTGCAGCGATTAAACCAGAATCAGCAGTTGCGTCTCCACCATATATAACCTGTGTTCCTGCTACTGTACTTGTTGTAGCTGTAGCACCTGTGCTTACTTGTTCAGAGATGTAAGAGTCAACTTCATCAGCCATACCAAAGGACAATTCGTCCATCTTATCTTTCAATAAGTCTCTGATATTTTTTCTGTTACCATAATTAGTTATAGTAGCAGCTTTGCTGTAAGGAGCTGGTGCAATTACAACACCGTCTACAAGATTAGTTCCATAGTTTGAAATATCTGATGTAGTTGCTTCAGAAGTATCAAAAGATACATCTGATGCTCTGTCGTAATACTTTCTTTTGTTTACGATATATTGAGCATTCCCTTCAGGGAGCATTCTAACATCAACAACGCTAGACCATAACATCTCGTCTAGAGCACCGTCGCTTAGTTCACCTTGCCATTCAACACCTTGGTTTACATATCCGGATAGAGCAGAACCTCTTGATGTAGTACTAGAAACTTCGTTAGCGAAGGATGCATGTTTATTTAACATTATATTAATTCCTTCTCTAAACGGTCAATTGCTGCACTAAATCCAGCTTTTTTAGTTAAAGTTCCAGTTGTTCCTACAGCGCTCTTACCGATTGCTGCTTTGATAGCTTTCAATTCTGTTACAACCTCATTACTGAATGTTGCTTCTTCCTCTTTAGCGTCTTCACTTGCTTCTTCCTCTTTAGATTCCTCTTCAGGTTTAGCTTCTTCTTCTGCTTCCTCAGATTTCTCTTCTTCTGCTTCTTCTTCTGCTTCTTCTTCTGTTTCCTCTTTAGATTCTTCAGCGTTATCTTCAACTGCTTCTTCTTTAGCTTCTTCTACAACTTCTTCTTTAGCTTCCTCAACAGGAGCTTCCTCTTTCGATTCTTCTTCTTTTGTTTCTTCCTCAGAAAATTTAGCAACACTAGACTCTAACTTAGAGACTCTTGCAACCAAAGCTGTAAATTCTTCCATACTAAACTTAGCCTTATTTTGTTCATTTTTTTCTTTTTCCATATTTTTTCCGTTTAAATTAGACCTCCTTTCAGTTGTTGTTAAGTCTTCAGTTATATAGAACTTTGCGGATTTGTTTCCTTGTTCTTTATTAAAATTAATATAAATTTCTTCCTTTGCTACACCAGGGTCTGCTACTAGTGAGAAGTTATCAAATTCGAAGTCAATAGGATTATTATATTCTGATGGCCAATGTATCTTAGCAGAAATAGCAAACGGAGCTTTGCCTTGGTCTAATTTAATAGCTGTTACAGGGTCCCAAATTTCTAAGTCCCCATAAACATCTTGTCCATCTAATCTAGCATTAATTACATTTCCAGTCCACTCAGTTGCATCCGAATCTCTATGTTCAAAATAAAGAGATTGGGTTTTCTTCAAGTCCCATTTAGTATTATCAAAGGCTTTAACAATTTCAGAAGGTTGTATGTCCAAATTATTCCAATAGCCAGCTGAGAAAAGTAACTTGTCTTTCAGAGTAACTGGTAGTTTAATTTCAGAAGCTTGAACCATAGACTATTTATAAATTTATCTATTTATAAACATTTATATACTAGAATTACTTTTTACTCCTTTTTAGGGGTCTTTTCTGGCTTTTCTTCCACTTTTTCTTCAGAATCTTCTTTTTTTGGTGTATCTTCTTTTTTACCATCTTCTGTTTCTTCCTCACCTTCTTCTACTTCCTCACCTTCCTCACCATCTACATCCACCTTCTCAGGAGCTGCTAATTCTACATTCATCATCTTAGAAAGAATAGGTACTATGCTTTCTGGAGTTAAAACACCACTCCCAAGTTTTGCAGCATCAATTAATATCTTTGCTTTTTCTTCCAAGTCCTCGCTTGATACATCACCCCAAACAAGTTTTGCAGGGCCAAAGCCATTTACTGCAGAAATAAAATCCAGGATTTGTTTGTTAAATTGTTGGGTATACTTTTCTACAATTGCTTGGTCTGCAATATCTGTATCTTGCCTCATTTGATTTAATGCAGAACGTGGTATGTCTGAAGTGTTATCTAAAATAGCTAATGGGATTCCAGAAGCATTTGATTGGTCTGCCTTAAGTAATCTAATAATCTCTTGATATTGGTCTGAGTGTTTTACATCTAATGTGTGAATCTCTGTAGGATACTCAAATACTGTTGCACTTGAATGTCTAAAATTTTGGATAGCTTCTAATGTCTTTCTTTTCTGTTGTTTGCTTGGTTTTCTGGTAGCGTCTCCAAGAATACCATAAATAGGATTTGAACCTGCAATATATAGTTCATTTGTAATTGCTTCAACAACCTTATCCTTTCTTGTTTTACTTAAATAACTTGGTTCAATTAAACCAACTGCTTCAAACCCATTACCAAATCTAAATAAAGGTATAGCTGCAATCCTAATAGATAATATAAATATCTGGTCTGAATCTGTTTGTACAGAATATTCCTCTGGAACCTCATCACCCAAATAAACACCTTGGCTTGATTGGTCTAATTTAATAACATATCCTAAAGGCCTTTGTGTTTCTAGATTAAAAATAATGTTTTGGTTTGCATCTCTTGCCCAGTCAATAGCTCTTGCATCCACAGGTTTTAAATCTACTACTTTGTCCAGCTGTTCATCAAATACAAACTCAATATAACCCCAACCAAATTTAAACATATCGAATAAAAGTCTTTCATGTAATTCTTCTTGATTTATTCTTTGTCCAATAGTTCCTATCAGTGTAAAGAATTCATCCCACTTTTTCTCATCAGATTTCTTTTCTGTTTTAATAGCATATCCTGCTTTTAAAATCTTTTGTACCTTCCTATTCAACATTCCAAAAGTAAGTGAGTCTGTGTAATATGCATTATCCAAATTATTTCTTGAAATTCTTGGTTTCTCAATTTCTTGATATGCAGGTGCTGTTGCTTGGTCTTCTTTGTCAGCATCCTTTTCTTTTGTTAAAATATCAAAGTCTGTTTCCTTTGCAAAGCTAGCCTCATTCTCTCCCACGAATTCTGTTAATATTCCCATTATTTATGTAGTTGGATTATTTTTACTGAGCTAATTAATCTTATTAGCATATCCAATAGTTTAATTTCGAAGATATAGGCTAGGCAACCAGACCCCAATATAGATAATATTGAAAGGTCTATTCCAAACAATGTCAAACCCAAACCAAGAGTTAAACCATAGATAAGGATACTACTTATAGATGTTATAAGGACCTTAATATCTTTTGATTTCTTTAGTTTGTTTTTTAGTCTAACTAATGCATCTTTGACAGGTTTTCTTGTCTTTTTTCTCTTTTTTGAAGGTTTTTCTGCCAATTCTTGAAGTTCTTTCGAAACCATAGTGATTTATTGTATTGCTCCTTTATAAAGTATTATATATTTAGTTTACGCTTGGAGTGGTCCACCATCCACATCCACATCGTGTGTAACTGCTTCAGTGAGGGCCAAAGCCAGACTAATAGCCACATCATCATGAGGTGCTGTTGATTGCATTGTTTCAGCACCGGTCTTGTCAGATTTAACTCTAACAAATCCACTTAATTGTTCTCTTAATTGTTTTGTGTATTCTATACAGTCCATATTGCTTTTATATTGGGGGTTTGGATTTCTTGGAATTACTATTGCTCCAGATTTTAATATCTGGGACATAGTGGTTAATAATTTCTTTCTGGCTGCTGAATGGAAGTTCTGTGGGTTTACTGGAACACCTTCTGCAAGTATCTGTCTCTCAATCTCTTTTCCAAAATTGGATTCATCTACAGTCAATGTACATCCATACTCTGTTTCATTATATTTATTGAATAGAGTTACTAATCTCTCAACCTTGAAAGGAATATCTACACCCTTATAAATCTCAACATGCCTAACATAATATCTGCTAGCTTTTTTCTCAAGTACAGTAAACACGTCATAATCAGCTTTAGGCCCATCAGAAATAGCAAAATCAGCACCAATAAAGTATTCAGCCTTTTCATCTACTTCTCCTGAAAAATCCAATGTCCTATCAAAAGCTTTCATAACATATTTAACTGGAAATATTGCATCTTCTGCATCACCAATAACTTCAGCCATATTATTTTTCATAAAATTCCATTTACCTTGTATTGGCCACTTATCCAAAATAGTCTTTGTAGAATATGCTTCTGGCCACAAACTCTTACATTCTTTTAACATATCATATGTAACATTTTCTGGAGCTATCTTGTAGGCCTTGCTACCATCTTGTTTAACCAGGCCTTGTGTACGTTCAAACACCCAACCCTTTAATTCACCTGATTTATCCATCAATTTTAACACTGCTATAAGTCTTGTTGGACCCACCGGCGTAGAAGTACAGATAATTTGACCACCTTCAAATAATCTAGAAGTAACGTGTTCAAAGAAAGTATTTGTTTCCTCATAAGAGTCAACTTCATCACAAATAATAATATCTGCCCTATAACCTCTAATAGAATCTGAATATGGAACAACCTTAACCCAATGCCCATTCTTAGTCCTAATTTCTTCTTTATTCCAAGTCACATCCCTATCATCTGGAACAAGCATCTGTTTAAGTACTTCGTTTTCACGAACATATATTTTTAATCTTTCAAGCATATTCCCTTTTGCCTGGTCCAGTCTTTTAGATACTAGTAAAATACGTAGGTTCCGGTTTTTAAATAATAACCACAAAGGATACATTGCGCCCATTATCTCTGTCTTAGCAAATCCTGTTGGTGCTTCTAGTACAAGATATCTGTTAGCTTCAGCTAGTCTTACCCACTTCTCCTGAAAAGAAGGTAATTTAATTTCCTTACCATCAGAGGTAATACTTAAACAGTTCTCAGCAAAAAATTTAAAAGACAGATTACACTTCAGGAAAAACTCTGCTTTTGAATATTTGCCAAAAACTTCTTTGGCTGTCCTCATTTATATAATTTTTTATTGTAGATAAATTTATTCTTTATAACATTTATAGGGGTTAAATTGAAATGTCCTGTATCAGTATCCCATTCAAATATTGCAAATTGATTTATCCAGTTTCCAGGCCTACCTTTTAAATAGTCTGGTGCTTTATCTCCCAAAGTTCCTAATCCTGTAGCCATATATGTCTTCTGCATTGCCATATTTTGCATAGCTGTTTGTGTTTCGTGTTTATGTCCATAACATACATTACATCCTAAACTCATTAGGTGTTTCTTTGCATGGTATTGGTTTGTATACATTCCATGAATAAAATGCATGTCTCCTAGCTTAAATGGCTTCTGAGACTGCTTTAAATAAGGATACCATTTAATTCCACGACCCTTAAGGTCTAATTGTTCAGGTATCTCCATCATCCCTTCCATCTCTGGGTTCTTATCCAAATATCTTGATACTCTCCATTCATGATTTCCTTCTAAATACACCACTCCCCCTTTTTCATCAGTAGTGTGCTTTTGTAAGTAGTCTAGTTCTATATTTGCAGCATCTATTTCTTTCTTGAAACGTCTACCCTCCATTATTCTCTTTTTATCCATATCCCATGCACTCAAACTTGCTACATCCATAAAATCTCCTAATAAGATTACTTTGTTTGGTTTGTATGTTTTAATAAACCTTCTAACTACTATATAGTCTTTTGGAAGCCTATCAGTCATATGAACATCTGGAAGAATTATTGCGCTCTTTATCATTTTTTCTAATGACTTTCCCATAATAAATAAGGTCCTATAGCCTTTATATTTTATTATATATTGTGGGTTAGTCTGTCACTGTTAAGTGGTTATTACCTCCTTTCATCTTCTTGGCCCTCTCATTCAATAATGCTCCTATATAGCGTATCATACCTTAATCCCTCAACATATAAAATATCAAAACGTTTAGCATATCCTTTTTCAACCCAAAGTTTTGTAGCTGAATCCCAACCAATATCTTTTCCTTGTCTTTCCGATTCTTCGTATTTATATTTGTCCATTACCTTTACCTGTGTAAGTAATCTTCTAGAATCATGGTGGACATCAAGTACTAAATACTTAAGTAAACACCTTGAGGTACATCCATCACATATTTCTTCTAAGAATTGTCTATTACCTTTTCCCATATTCAATTAATTCCACCTCAAATTTTTCTTCATCAGACTGTATCTTTTCCATAGTATGTTTAAAAATAACTTTATCATCAGCATTCAAACCTTCAAAAATAGAATCCACTAAGAATTTTTCCTTATTCCCGATATCCTTTCTTTTAATAGTTCCATCCTTATTGTACCAATTCTCATAAATTTTGATATGTATCTCTAAAGGTCTTTGTGGAAGGAAAATAGGGTCTGCAGCTGTTTGTTGCACTATTTCTATTATTTCTTTTCTAAGTTCTTTTGCTTCTGGTTTAAGGTAACTTCTAAATCCCCTCCGCCCATAAAGATGATTAACTGAAGGAGTGTTTAATGGGACAACTATCTTCATTTATTCTTCTCCTGTTTTACCTCTTCTAAACAATCTATAGTAAAGTGTATAACATTATCCACAATCTTCATGAATCCGGGAACAATCCAATCGTAAGTTGAATATTTAGGCTCTTTCTCTATCTCGCTCCATAATTCCTTAATAGTTTGGAATATAAAAAATGAATCATCAAACTCATTTAATTTTAATAAATCCTTGGAAATCTCTGTATCCAATCTTACATCATCTGTACTAATAATTTTAAACTTCTTATCTTTATCCTTAATGGGAAAATAGATATTTCCAACCGCTAAAATAGGATATATTTCTTTATCCATTGGTTTCCTCGATTTCAATTTTAATATTCTTCTTATTATGTTTGGAATAGAATATAGCAAAATGTTCAAGTACCTGATATAACATTTCTCTAACCGTTTCTAAATCGTTGTCCTCGTCTTCATCTCTCTCTTGGAACACATATTCATGAGTATCTTCTCCCGCAGTTGTTAAAAGATATCCATTATCTATTTTTTTGATATTTAATTCCCAGACCATCTTAACCTCTCTCCAATCATTTCATTTATAAATTCTCCTTCAGGAACCAAGGCAAGAACCTTTTTCTGATACAACAAATCAGGGATTATCATTTGTGGAACCTTGAAGATGTTAAACCAGCTAACAGGCACATAAAACACTCCACCATCCATACCATAAAGCTCACATAACTTAATTTTTCCTTCGTCCCTAATTAATTGATACATCCAACCACTCATTGTGTTACCTCTTTAAGAAATTTAGTAAACTTAGTATTTAATAATTCTAGATTAGGTAATGTACAATGCCCCCCTTGCTTAACCATAATTGGTTCAAGTAAAGGTTTCTTATATTCTGGATAACCTAATTTCTCATATCCTTTATTATAATTATCTAACCATAACAACCAAGAGTTATAATCTACCTTATTCTTCTTACATTGTTTCTTCATATCTTTATAGAACTCTATCTGCAAGGCATACAATGTGGTGGATTGTATCTTAAGTAATTCTGTTGCCTCAGGAGTATCTTCCAAGTGGACTTTCATACCTGCTCTTCTGAAATAGTTAGCTACTTCACTTGCTTGCGCACCACCCAAGAATTTAGTAAATGTTTGCAGGCTTTCTCCCATGTTTGGATGTATCCCTATTACTGGGGAATGTATAGCCTTGCACTTTCTACTTGTTCCTACTGGAACTGTTGAGTGAATAACTGTATACTTGGGTTTATACTTCTTCTGATACTTCTTAACATATTTAATAAAATCTTTTGAATAAGGAAAACACACATGCATAATCTCATAAGTGCCTGTTACGCTATCAGTCTTATCAAATAAAATCCCTGGAGAATAACAATGTAATACATTCCTTAAACTTTCTCCTATCTCTCCAAAACCAGCTATTAATGTTCTCATTCTTTTTCCACCTTTATTTCTTTAGTTGCAACACATTTATCACAAATAAATTCTGCAAACTTGTCATAGAAGGAACCATACATTCCTGAATAGGTTGAGTTTGGAGATATCTTATATTTAAATTTCATGAAGTGCCATCTGTGTGTACATTTACTCATTTGAAAAACTCCTCAATTTCTTCTTTAGTATGTTCCTTTAAACCATCCCATCTTTTATCCCCATTAATGAAACAAGGTAAGAAATCTACAAGATGTTCCTCAGCTAATAACTTTCCTTCAATAGAGTCCACATCAATTAACTCACACTCCAATTTAGAAATATCAACCATATTCTTAAGTGTTTGACACGTCGTACACCATTTCGCGCTAAAGATATATTTATCCATATTTTATATTTGGTTTTTTCCTTTATAAACTTTTCGGTAACTTCTTAGTAAACTTAACAAAATGCTTAGAAGTTGACTTACATTTGGGACATTCAACAAAACAATCTTCTAATTCAATATCACAAGACTCGCAGAAAACAGCCCTACCATAATCTTCAGGATTTTTATGCCAGGGTTTCATCAACTAAATACATCTTATATTTATTTCCAATATATCTAACAGGTAAACTAATCCTTCCAGAACCCTTACCATCCCTAATTTCTATCTCCTTAACTAAAGCAGCCTTCTTCACCCCGTTTAACTCAATTATCTCGTTGTCCATGTTCACACCTCTTACAGAGACCAGGAATATCGCTCGCACCATATATAGAGAGGTCTTCTCCACATACAGAACAAACTTCCAAATCAATCTGTTCCATCATCCTCCTTTAGTTTCTGACCAGATACCATCTTCTCATAACAACCTTTACAAACACCTGGCTCAGGACTATATCCTCCTTCAACTAGATTATGGTCACAAACCTCACACTCTCTCTCATTAATCTTCTCTCTAACTTTCTCTCTTTCTTTGATTTCCTTCTTCTCACTTTCAATAATCTCTTCAACAGGTTTTATTTCATCTCTCATGTCTATTTTATTGTACATGTGTTTATAAACTTTTCGGTAACTATTGCGCAGAGTGGATTTGAACCACTATCACAGACTCATGAGGCCTGTATCCTAAACCAGATTAGACGACCGCGCACTCTTTCTATGGACCCAAGGAGAATTGAACTCCCATCTCCTAGTTGCAAACCAGGTATAATACCATTATACTATGAGCCCTTAATGGCCCGAAGGCCAGATTTTTACTTCTTTACTGAAGGGGCCGGTTTCCCGACACGTCCACCATCCGTAACCACGGAAGCAGCTACAGGGAATCGAACCCCAATCTCCTCCTTACAAGGGAGGTATTCTACCATTAAACCATAGCGGCATGTGGGGAAGGCTCTAAGAGCCGTAACCTCATTAGCAGTTCCGGACACCACACCTGAGTCATCCCACACAGTCTTAAGATTTCTAACCTTTATAAATCTTTCGGTAAAAAGGTTTTAAACTTTAAAAGATATCTCGGAACAATAATATACTCGCGTAGCGAGTGCGCGCCGGATATCTAACATCTTGGTAGTTCATAACCTTGGAAGGTTCCAAGGGGGGGCCTAGGTTTAAAACTTTAAGACTTTCTAAGTTATTAACTCGAAGCACCTGTACAGAAGTTTTTAGTGAAAATTTTTTGAGATATTTTTAAAGTGTACTATGTACATATGGCCATACTTACATTTCTGCGAAAGAGACCACTATCCCATAATATCTTATCACTACTCCCCAGGGACTCTATTATATTACTACTAAATAGTTTATTAGTATATATATCTATACTAAAAAGCGTTCTCTAAAATGTGCTAAAAGTGTGCGAAAAAAAAACTTTACAAATTATGTGCTCTAAGCGTTCTGCTAAGCGTTCCTTATAATGTTCTTCTATTATGTGTATATGTGTTGGTATATCTCTGTTGTGTATATTAGTTGGTGTATACAAGCAATAGCTATTTATCTATTTATCTATTTATCTATTTATCTATTTATCTATTTATCTATTTATCTATTTATATGTGTATATATTTATTCTATAAGGTGCTATAAGTGAGGGATAGGAAGCATATGCCTTTACTACTCTTATGTGTTGTGTTGTGGGCTATACTATACTATAAGAAGAAAGAACCTTTATACC
>Ga0164310_10001474_pt1 | contig 13315 bp, 14 predicted proteins | sample GuaBasSedimGuay1_FD_121795 | JGI IMG/M metagenome (GOLD analysis project Ga0164310, IMG submission 121795) | Subseafloor sediment microbial communities from Guaymas Basin, Gulf of California, Mexico - Guay1, Core 4569-9, 0-3 cm | ecosystem: Environmental > Aquatic > Marine > Hydrothermal vents... | reverse complement strand
ATCTTCCAGCTACAGAAATTGCTATCGAAAATTTGTCTTTACTGCAATTGGAGACATTATTGAAGATTATTTTATTTTTAAAGCCAGAGGAAAGTATCCCATCTCCTCTGCCAATTATTGTGTTATTCGCAATAGTTGAATAATTTGCACTCATTACTATTGGAGGGGCAGCAAAAATGGTGTTATTTTCTATATGAATATTTCGAAGTTTGTAAATTCGAGCTGCCAATATGCCTCTATGAGGACCAGCAGAACCCCTTACATTCTTTATAACGAAATTTTTAACAGAGGTGTTATTCACTGCAACCCATATTGTTTCAGTGCTCCCACTTCCATCTATAACTGGCTTTTGCCCATTTTTGACAATTCCAATCAATGAAATACTCTTATTTATCACCACCCTTTCATTATAATAACCAGGATAAACATAAATTGTATAGCCATCTTTTGCATCATTGATAGCATCTTGAATGCTCGTGTAATTGCCTTCGCCATTTCCACCAACATACAAAATCTTTCCATTCTCGCTCAAATGGCAAGAATTACTAACTTGAAAAGAACCGCTAAATGAAGATAGAAGCAAAAGAAATGAAATGGAGATGCAAGTCCATTTCATGAATTAAAAAATACTTTGCATAATTTATGATTTGCGAATATGTCTTACATTTTCAATCCAAATTGCTTCATTAATTTTTTCTGCATTTTTTTGTTGGAGAAGCTTTTCATTAATTTTTTGGACATATTGTAATGGCGCAGCAATTCTTTAACATCTCTTGTTTCTACTCCTGCCCCCCTTGCTATTCTTTTTATGTGTGATGACTTTATTATATTTGGATTTTCTAACTCTTTTTTCGTCATTGAATCCATTATAATGCGGAATTTCTTCAATTTCTTTTGAGTTTCATAAACATCTTCATCCTTTAACTTTCCTCCCAGTGGCAACAAATCAGCAATTTTCTGGAAGGGGCCCATGCCAGAAAGAAGTTCCATCTGTTCATACATATCAAGCAGTGTAAACTTTCCAGAAAGCATTTTTTTAGCTGTCTCCTCTATCTTCTTTTCCTTTCCCTTAGCGGCTTCTTCTGCCTTTTCAATTAAAGTCTGCAAATCTCCCATGCCTAGGAGGCGAGATAAGAAACGGATTGCATCAAACTTTTCCAGATCATCTATATGCTCTCCTGTTCCTATATAAAGTATTGGCGCCCCAGTCTCAGCCACTGCTGACAATGCTCCTCCTCCCTTAGCTGTTCCATCCATCTTTGTTAGGATTACACCTGTTATGCCTATTGCATCATTGAATGCTCTCGCCTGCTTACCAGCCTGCTGTCCTATGGAAGCATCTATAACTAAAATTTTCTCATCTGGGTGGGTAATCTTTGCAATTTTTTTCATTTCCTTTATTAAGTCATCTTCCAGAGCATGTCTTCCTGCAGTATCTATTATTACAACATCATATTTTGCAAACTTATCAAGCCCTTCTTTTACAACTTTCTCAGCACTGCCATCGCCACCATAAACAGGAACATTTATTTTCTCAGCAATCTGCTTCAACTGCTCATAAGCAGCAGGGCGGTGAACATCTGCCGCTATTAAAGCAACCTTCATCCCTTTTTTCTGGAAAAATCTCGCAAGTTTTCCGCATGTTGTTGTTTTTCCTTGGCCGTATAATCCCACCATCATTATTCGCTGCTTTTTTAATGGCAGTTCTCTTCCCTGTCCAAGAATTGAGGCAAGTTCCTCATGCAGAATTTTTAAGACATGTTCTCTGTTGCTCATCCCTGGCAAAGGTTTTTCCTCTAAAGCTCTCTTTTCTATCCTCTTTGACATCTCCAGGACAAGCTTAACATTTACATCTCCAGCAATTAAAGCGCGCTGTATATCTCTCACAACCTCTTTTATCAAATCTCTATCAATAAAAGGAGCATTAGCGATTTTGCGGAATGCACTTCTCAAAGCTTCTCCAAAATTCTTCAGCATTGCAAAATAAGTTTGGCTGCATATATATCTTTTTTGGATTTGAATTTTATAAAATAAATGGCAATTCTTCCTTGCAGAATGGACATCTTGCTTCTTTCAAATAATTTTCGATTATGCTGCTCCCATATCTTTTTATCAGCAATTTGCCACATTTATGACAGTATGTATTCTCATATTCATGCCCTAGAACATTTCCTATATAAGGATATAAAATTCCTTCTCTTTTAGCCTTTTCATATGCATGCTCAAGCTTTTTTATTGGTGTAGCAGGAGATTCAAACTTATATGCTGGATAATATCTCGTAAAATGTATTGGTGTTTCGCTGCCCACATATTTCAAATGCTTTTCAATTATTGCATCAATTTGCTCTTCTTCATCATTAACTCCTGTTATAATTAAATTCACAATTTCAACATGCATACCGAGCTTTTTTGCATATCCTGCAATTTCCCATACATGCTTTTCATCAGCATACAAGTATTTTTTATAAACTTCCTCATCGCCTTTTACATCAATATTGATTGCATTTAAGCCTGCCTGCCTAAGCATTTTTAATGCTTCTTTTGTCATATAACCATTAGAAACGAAGCTCTTTGGCTTATTGCTTAATTTAAAAACATCTATGCAGTATTCAAAAAGCAGTGTGGGTTCATTAAAACTTGCACATAATCCATTCTCTCCAGCCATCTCAACCAGTTTTTCAGGAGGAATATGCTTATACTGCTTGGGGGGCTTCTGCATGGAGATATGCCAGTTCTGACACCATGGGCAGCGAAAATTGCATGAATAGGTGGAAAAAGTTAAGGCATGACTACCAGGATAAAAATGGAAGAAGGGCTTAATTTCTATTGGCCTCATTTCTATTGCGCTTAAATTTCCATAAGTTAGAGTATATATCCTGCCACCCATATTTATTCTTGTTCCACAATATCCCGTTTTACCCTCCTCAATAAGGCATCTCCTATAGCATAAATTGCATTTGTTGGCAGAGTAAAGTAAAGCTTCGTGCACAATAATAATAGAATAATGCTTTAATATTGTCACTTGTTTATTACTGTGTCAAAGATAGTCAGGGTTATGGGCTATTCTCCAAGAAAGGATGAGAAAAGCAACCCTGTGCTGAAAGATTTTGTAAGAGCATTTCGCAATTATAAAGCAAAATCCCGTCTGAAACCAATGAAGCCAAATTTGCTCGATTATGTGGTTTTAATTGGGGTTGCCTTTGGCTTTCTATTTATTTTCCTCTCTTTTTATGCTGGAAGAATTTTTGGAGTTGTAGGCAGCATTATAATAGCAATTGCCTTCTTTTCCGAGATAATTTCTGTAACTCTACGTTAAAATTCTATTTTGCCCGCTATTTCCCTAGCTTTTTGCTTCACTTCTTCCGTCAAATTTCTACCATGCGCATCTATGGTTACAGTTAAAGGTCCAAAATCTTCCACTTCAAATACCCATAAAGCTTCTGGCATTCCAAGCTCCTCAAGCCAGTATACGTTCTTAACTTCCTTTATTGCATTTGCTGCAAGAACAGCCGCCCCTCCAGTAAAAGCTGCATATATTGCTTTAAATTCTCTGCATGCTCTGGCTGTTTTATCACCCATTCCTCCCTTGCCTATTATGATACGGGTGCCAAATCTCTTTATAAAATCATATTCAAAAAGTTCCATTCTGCTGCTTGTCGTCGGACCAGCTGCAACAACTTTCCATTCATCCCCTTCCTTTTTTACTATTGGTCCACAGTGAAATACTGCAACTTTTGAAAAATCGACTGGCAGCTCTTTGCCCTCATCATATAATTCTATTGCTTTCTTATGTGCCTCATCTCTTGCTGTAACAATGATGCCAGTTATATAAATAACATCTCCAGCCTTTATCTTCAAAATTTCTTCCTCGCCTACCGGCAAATTCAATCTATATTCCATATTCTTCCCTCCCTATCAATTTTTATACTTTTTCTCCTGTTTGCCCAGCATTGCACAGCTATGGCAACTGGCAAAGATGCTGGATGACGATGAGCAATCTCAATATGAACATCCATGACAGTCGTTTTACCCCCAAGACCCATTGCTCCTATACCCGTTGAATTTATTGCTTTCAGCAATTCTTCCTCCATTTCTGCAATTTCCTTTTCCTCGTGCCTCTCTCCTACTTTCCGTAATAAAGCTTTTTTTGCCAGCTTCATTGCAATGTCTGCTCCTCCGCCAATGCCAACACCTACAACTGTAGGTGGACAGGGATTGCCAGCTGCCTCAACCATCCATTCCAGGACAAATTTTTTCACACCTTTTAAACCGACGCCTGGCTTCAACATCTTGAGAGTTGACATGTTTTCCGAGCCACCTCCTTTTGGCATCACTGTTATTATGCATTCATCACCATCAACAAGCTCCCAGTTTATGTATGGAATGAATCTTCCTGTATTATCTCTGCTGTTTTTTCCACTGAGAATATCGACAGCATTTGGACGGAGTGGCACTTCCTTAGTTGCCTTTCTCACTCCTTCAATAATTGCGTCATTTATCAAATTCCTGTATGGAAAATTTACCCCTACTTTAACATAGAAGGTGGGGGTGCCAGTATCCTGACACATTGGCTTTTTCTGCTGCCTTGCCAGTTCAATATTTTTAAGGATGGCCATTAACTGTGTTTTTGCTGGCTCCTCTTCATTTTCCATTGCTTTTTTTAACGCATCTTCCACATCTTTTGGCAGATCAATGACTGCATCAGCCATTAAATCTACAATAGCATCAACAAGTTTATCCTTCATGGCATGGTAATATTTTTCGATTTAAAAAGTGTATGCTCTGAAAAAGAATGAAATGGGGTTTTTTGTGTATTTTGCATTCATGCTCGTTCATTTTATAAGGAAAGAATAGGGCTTTCAGCTTTTTCAATTTCATTCCTCAAAAAAATAATATATGGAAGGATAGGCCGGAAAAAAAGCAACCTTACTTGGGAGGGGATGGGATGCCTTTTGCTACCAGCCTATCCTTCCGCATTTATAGTAAAATTTCGTATTTATTAATTTCGTTTTATTTTGTAAGGAAAGCTTTGAAATCCAGAGATTGATGAATGTATCTTTTTATTTAATGAAACAATGCATTTAAATAAATTTTTAAATTCGAATAAAAATCGGCCTTGGCCAAATATGAATATTCTTTTTCTCTCTTAAGTAAAAAATATGAAGTAATTGGTATTGATATTTCCGTTTATCTCGCCAAAATACATCCTCCACATGTAACCCATAGATTTTGTATTGTGGTCGCCAAAAAAGAGTGAAAAGGGTTATAAGGCTCCACCATTTATTTTAAACATGCTGATTAATGCCTCTCCAAACTATCTTTACTGGCAGGGAAAAGTTCAGCCAGTTGAGGAAATGCATAGTCCATACTTTCTCGCCATTGTTCCAGATGGCATGGATGCAAATGATGCAAGAAATAAAATTATAAGGGAAATTGGAAATGATAACAGAATTAAAGAAATAGGAGAGATTGAAACATACTCTTCCTTCTGGAATCCTGGAATAAAAAGAAGGGTCTTTAAAGTATATACCAAGCATCCTGGAAATGTGCCCGAAATGAGCGATAAAGTTTTCAAACTTGGCCTATACACGGCAGAGCATGATATTCCATATCATGAAAGAGCCTTAACAGATCTGGCAGCAAAGGGTGTGTGGATTTTTGATACAGATGGCAAAGAAAAGAAAGTGAATGCTACAGTTTATGATATAGAAATTACCAGATATGGAGAGGAAAGGGAGGCACCCATTGATATAATAGGATATTCCCGCCTGCAAATTTCATTTGCATCGTCAAAGAATCTGGAGAATGAGGACTTTTTCTTTGAAATAATTGATTTGCCTGAAGGAGAGGAAGAAGTTGTTCAGCTTGTGGCGGAAAATGAGAATGATGAAATAAAAAATCTGGTGGAATTTACAAAGATAATTTCCTCATCAGATATAATAAGTGGGCACAACATACTGGGCTTTGATAATATGGAAATATATGAAAGAATGAAAAAGCTCATGCAAAAATCAGAGATTCTGTCAAAGGAAGAGATACAGCATTTCAAGAATTTCATTGATGTTTATACAAAAAGAGACCAGTCCTTCCATTTTGGGGTAGCAAACAATGTTGCAATTTTCTACCCTTCTTCCTTTGACACATTTCATGCTGCAAGAAAATTTTATGCACTCGACGAATACAGCTTAAATGGCCTGGTGAATTTTTTGGGAGTTGGAGTGGAAGATAGGATACATTTAACACCTGATAAAATGGCAATTGACGATAGAACTCTGAAATATAATGAGCAGGATGTTATTGAAGAAGTAAGAGTTTTTTTAAATTTAGTTCAGCAGGGATTACCTCTCGCCTTTATAACTGGAATGCCTTTTGAGTTGCTTTTCCCAAGTGGCGCAACAAAAATGTGGGATTATATGGCCATGATAAGAGCAGCATATCACAAAAAAATAATGCCTGCCTTATGCAGAGTATATGATGTGGCAAAGGGAATAGGAAAATATGGAAAAAGTAAAAAAGAGATTGCTGAGAAAGTGAGGAGAGAAGGAGCAAGCAAGGAAATTGCAAGGGTAGCTAAATATGGAGATGAAATGCCCGACTGGGTTGAATATCCATTTCTCATATATGATGAAAAGAATAAGGATATAGCATATCATTTTCCAGGAGGTATGACAATTAAGCCTGATAGAGATGCAAACAGCCATTTCATTCCATGGTACAGTGTGCTTGTTGCTGATGTTGGAGCAATGTATCCCACTATATTACGTGCCATAAATGCAGGAGCTGATACAGTAACGCTTGCAAAAAATGAAGAGCCAGATGACTGGATATGGCTCAAAAAAGTGCCACAGAAGTTTCTTGAAGAAGTGAAACCTATTTGCAAAGAGGGAAGAGAAGAATTTATTGATAAGGGAGTGTTAATAGGAGTTAAAATAGCAAAGGAGCCAGGAGTTGTCAATTTAGCAATGAAAGGAATAATGGATTTCATTAAAAAGCTAAAAGAGGAAATGAAACAAAAAGAAGGAAAGGAAAAGAGAATATTGAGTATGATGTATCAATCATTGAAAGCGGCGAGAAATGCAGGAACACATGGCATATTATCTGCTCCTTTAGTTTCATGTCGCCAGTTCAATTTATGGGGGGCAGCTCTTATAACAACGAAGGGACAACAAATATTGTATGATACACTCAAAACTCTGGAAAATAATGGTGCTAGAGTTGTTTATGGAGATACAGATGGAATATACGTTGCATGTTCTTCTTCTGCATCAAAAAGGCTCAGAAATGCACTAGGAACGAATGAAAAAGATAGCAGATGGATTATTCAACCAGATAGAGTAAGGGAGATTATAGACCATTGTAATGAGAAATGGCGTAAATTACTTGGCTATAGGGAATTTGAGCTGGAAGTAGAGGAACATGATGCAATGATTTTTGTTAAACATAAGAACTATCTCATTTTTGATGTGGAAGATGGTAAAGTCAAAATGATAACAAAGGGAAATAATTTTAAGGGAAGCGATAAGCCAGATATTGCGAGAATTGTCTTAAGAGAGATAATGATGGATGTGCTAAAAGAAAATCTTGAATGGAATGATGAAGAAGAAGCAAGGCAGAAAGTAAGGGAAGCGATAATGAGAATAACGCTTGAAAAAGTCAAGGAGATTGATATTGAAAAATTTGATATGGATGCTTTTACTCTTGTGCAATCTGTTCAACCTCATAATAGATACAAGCCAAATCCAAATGGTTCTCCATCAGTTTATGGAGAAAGAGCAGCAGCCCTTGAAAGATTACTTGGAAAAATAACAATAAGGAGAAAATTCAAATTTGTTGTGACAAAGAAGCCATTGCCAGGTATAAAAAATCCAACAAAAAGCGGAGTAAAGCCCATACATTTCATGTATCCTCTCGAGTTGCTCAAAGATAGAAATGAACTGGATATGGAATGGTATAAGGAAATGATAAAGAATTATATTCAGGGAGCATTTGGGTTGCCATCACTGGAAAAGTGCAGACAGTATGGCTTGGACAGATGGATGTGAATAATTAAAACAGAATAAAGGGAAAGGTTTTAAAATTCATATAAATTTTAAGGAAAATGATTGAACTGCTAGGGAAGAAAAAAATGCATTTTTCACTGATAGATCCTGACAAACAATTGCCTGAGGAGGCAGGCAGAATAGCAAAAATTTGCGAGGAATATGGAAGTGATGCTATAATGGTAGGAGGATCAACAGTACCAGATAGAGAAACATCATATAAAACAATCGAAGAGATAAAGAGGAATAGCAGGCTGCCAGTCATAATATTTCCAAATTCTGCAGATACAATAGCACCAAATGCAGATTATATATTTTTTATGGATGTGCTTAACTCTCCAGATATGGAATATAAAAGGCAGCAGCATATGAAGGGGGCAAAATTGGTTAAAAAATGGGGAATAAAACCAATTCCAATGGGGTATATGGTGATAAGTACAAGTAAAAAGCCTACTACTGTTGAAACAAAATTGAAATTAGATATAATAAAAGAAAATGATATTGAAAAGGCTGTTGACTATGCCATATATGCAGAATGCATGGGCATGCGTTGCATATATCTGGATGCTGGTTCAAATCCAGATAAGCCAGTTCCTGATGAAATGATCAGGGCTGTAAGGAAGAATATAGAGATACCAATAATTGTGGGAGGAGGCATAAGAGATGGCAGAGAAGCTAAGAAGAAAATAGATGCAGGAGCAGATGTTATTGTTACTGGCTCTTTAATTGAAGAAAACATTGAAAGGTTGAAAGAAATTATAGAAGCAATAAAATCAGCACCTTCCCCGTGATTCTCCTTTTTTAATGCCTGTTGCAATTAAATGTGCCACTCTTATTGGCTCTGGTATTGCACCTCTTATTGTTGAGAGTTTTACGATGTCTTCAACATCTTCTTTGCTCAAGCCAAAATATTTCACATATGCTGGATATCTCAGCTTTATTTCCTCTGTTTCCTTCCTATTTATTATTTTCCATCTCTCCTGCCAGTCATCAAAATGTTTTTTCAATGCTTCCTTTATTTTTTTCATATCTGGCTTATTTCTTGTTATTGTTATAACTGGCAGCCCCGTTTTTTCATAAATTTCATAGCCATCAACAACATTGAAGCCGCCCAAAGCAATGCCATCAATCATTATTATTTTAAGCTGTTTCCTATGCTTTGTTTTCTCAACCATCTCAATAATTTTTTGGGTCGCATCTGTGCCATCAACATCTATTGTTGTTTTCAATACTCCTTCTAAATATGTTCCGCCTCTCATTACAACGCCAACAATATCAACCTTTTCATCGCCAAAAGAAAATGGCATATCGTCTATTCCCAGTATTCTAATTTCCTTTTTCATTTTAATGGCAAATGCCCAGTAACTTTATCCACTTTATCCTCTTCGCCTGGACCTATTGCTAAAGCCGTGAGGGTACCAGGCTTTAGTTCTGTCAAACCAGCATCTCTTATAATGGCTGTTGTTAGTCCAAGTGATCTGGCTTTGCTTTCCAGTTTTATTATTTCCTCCTCCTCTGCCTTCAAAACAACCTTTTTCTGCCCCTCCTCAAGCCATTTTTTAACTATGCTTGGCTTCTTTGCATATGCTTTAAAGGCACATTCTACTGCAGCATGAGCTGCCTGAGCTGCTGTTTTGCCGCACGACATTTCAATGCTGTCATTAATCACTATGGCCATTTTGAGCATTTTTCCATCTCCTTGCAAGTTCTTCAGCCTTATCCCACTGAACTATTCCTTTCAAATGAATTTCATTGTCTTTAAGCTCAACATGTTTGAATGGAATGGCATAAAATTTATCGCCTTTCTTTATTATCAGCAAATCTTCAAAAACTGATATACTCTCACCAATCCTTTTGCCCTCTGAATCGACAATGAATCTCGCCAGATACGAGAATTTATCCTTGAAAGGCATTATTATTAAATACATTCATTACTTAAATGTGATGCGATTTGATGCAGCCATAATAGGCGGAGGGGCAGCAGGAAATATGACAGCGTGGCTTCTGGCAAGGAGAGGCTATAAAATCGTGGTTCTTGAGAAAAAGGGTAGCATTGGCAAAGAAGTATGTGGCGGACTAGTAACCCATAGAGTGCTGGAGATGTCAAAAACTGAAGCTGTTTTAAATGAAATTAAAGGAGCATATGTTTATTTTCCAGATGGAAGAGAAATATGTATTGGCGGAGATAAAACACATGCATATGTCATAGACAGGCAGAAATTTGACTCCAAGCTGGCGGAAAAAGCAATGGCAGAAGGGGCAGTATATAAGCTAAAATTTGCGGTAAAGAAAATTTCTGATAACAGAATAGAAGGAAAAGAGGACATAAAATTTGATTATTTGATAGGGGCTGATGGTGCTTTGTCAAAGGTAGCAAAACAATTTGATATGGGAGACATTGGCTACATAAATGCTGTTCAGGGAGAGGCAAAAATTCATGCAGATGAAAATTTTGTTAGAGTGTATATAAATAAAAGCATAGCTCCTGGATTTTTTTCATGGATTATTCCAGATGGAGAAAAAGCTAGAATTGGATTAGGAAGCAGTGAAAAAGGACTAAAGAAAAAAATCGATGATTTTGCAAAAATGTTAAAGGCTGAGATAAAAAATGTTAAGGGTGGCATTATTCCAGTGGGCATGAGGAAATTTTTTAGGGACAACGTAGCATTGATTGGAGATGCTGCTGGACAGGTAAAAGCTACTTCTGGAGGAGGAATATATGCGTCGCTGCTAGCAGCAAATATTCTGGCAGAGAATTTTCCAGATTTTAAAAAATATGAGGAGGAATTTATGAAAAAGTTTGGAAGAGAAATTAAAAAAACTATTTTGGCCAGGAAAATTTTTCTGAAGCTAGGCAATGAAGATTTCAATTATATTGCAAATTATATTGAAAAGGAAATAGAAATCATAAATAAATATGGAGACATAGATTATCAGGCTAAGGTAGCAAAGGAAGTTGTGAAAAGGCATCCTGCAATTGCGGTTTATTTGCTGAAAAAGATTATTTGGCCATAAGCAAAAAGTTTTTGCATATGTCCTCAATTTTAAATGTGCCCCTTGCAATAGTTGTTGACAAAAAAGATGCTGAAAAGGTGAAAAATGAATTGCTCGAAATGGGATTGTTAGACGATAGTAGAAAAATAAAAAGATATGGAGATAAAGTAGAAATTCCTGTTTTTGCTGTACCAAATATAAAAGTAAATTTTGAAATAGTTGAACAAGAGGAATATTTAGAGAGAAAAGTCTTTCTGCCTCTGGAAGAGATAAAAGAAATGCTTAAAGATAAGATATCCGGAGAAGATTTTGAAAAACTGCCGAGAAAATGGGAAAAATTTGGAGATGTTCTAGTAATAAAACTGCATGGAATAAAAGAAAAGAGAAAGGTGGCGGAGGCATATGCCAAAGTTCTGAAATGCAAGGCAATGCTGGAGGATGTAGGAGGAATAAAGGGAATTGAAAGAAAGCCCTGCTTCAAACTCATTTATGGAAATGATACTGAAACAATTCATGTTGAAAATGGTATAAAATACAAATTTGATGTGTCAAAAATAATGTTCTCCTCTGGCAATATAGATGAAAGAATAAGAATGGCAGAAGTTGCAAACAAAAATGAGGTGGTTGTTGACATGTTTGCTGGCATTGGCTATTTTACATTGCCAGTAGCTGTATATGGAAAAGCAAAAGTATATGCATGTGAGATAAATCCTGTCGCCTATCAATATCTAAAAGAAAATATACTGCTCAATGATGTATGTCATCTAGTAAAACCTTTGCTCGGAGATTGCAGAGAAGTAGCTCCCCGCAACATTGCAAATCGTGTTATAATGGGGTATCTTGATTCAATAAAATTTTTGCCATATGCAATTGAAGTGCTGAAAAAGGAAGGAATAATTCATCTGCATCAGAAATGCAAGGAGGAGGAATTTCCTCATCATCTTTTCAATGAAGTAAAGAAAATTGTTAAAGAGCATGGCAAGGAAGCGGAAATGATTTTTCATAAAAAAATAAAATCATATGCTCCTCGCATAATTCATGGTGTGATAGACATCAAGATTTCATAATGGCATATACAACTTCCTTTAATTTTGGAACAGTATCATAATTTTTTAGTTCATCTATGCTCACCCATTTATAGGCAGTATGCTCCCAGTCTATTTTTATTTCATCTTTTTTTGTTTTGAATAAAAAAGGATATACTTTCCATTCCACGCCTTCTTCTTCGTCATGAAATTCTATTGGTTCTCCTTCTTTTATTAGAATGATATCATCCCTTCCTAAACCAGTTTCTTCTTCAATTTCTTTAAGTGCTCTTTGTAGCGGCTCTTCATTTTCTTCTAAATAGCCGGATACTCCTGCCCACTTTCCCTTATAAGTTCTAACTTTATTTCCTCTTTTTAAAAGAAGAACTTTTTTGTCTTTGCTCAATATGGCAGTTACAACTTCTATCATTTTATTCTAACAGCAAGATTTTCTCCTTCTGCTATTGCTTCCATTATTCTTTTTGCTGCTGGACTGCTTCTTTTTATTTTAATTTCTCCCTGGCTGGAGACTGTGCCTGAGAAAATTATTTCGCCATTGACAAAAACCTTTGCATCCTTTTTTGCATATGCCTTGCCTATTTTCAGGACTATCTCTTTCTTTCTTTTGACAATATTTGGTATGATTTCTGCCTCTCTTATTAAAGGCTGGACATTTATTTTTATGCCAGCTTCTCTTTCAACTGCTGATATTGTTTTGCCTCCTTTGCCAATTAAATGAGGGATGCTGCTTTCATCCACGTAAACATTTGCAACTCCTCCATTTATTTCCACCCTAACATCTGAATCAACATATTTTTCTATGATATATTTAAGCTGTCTTTCTGCCAGACTTTTCAATGGATTTCTTTCCTCGCCTCTTATTGGCATAACAACAACTTGCTCGCCATACGTATATATTTCATATAATGGTCTTTTAGTGTAAAAGTCTCTTACAATTATTACTGGCCTGGCTAAATCAGCTTCCTCCATCCCATGAGGTATTTTAACTGTAAATTCTAACTCCAAAATTTCCTTTATTTTTCATTTATCTATATTTAAGACTATATCAACAACTTGCGGAATCATTCCCAGTTCGACCCTTCCTATTAGTCGCTGTATGGCGTCAATGGCTCTATTGGCATGTGTTACACCTATTAAACCAACGCCTGCCAAACGCATATCAGCAAATATTCTGAAATCATTGCCCCTCCTCACTTCATCATATACAACAAAATCTGGACGAACAAGTAAGAGTAT
>Ga0164310_10001473_pt1 | contig 13320 bp, 21 predicted proteins | sample GuaBasSedimGuay1_FD_121795 | JGI IMG/M metagenome (GOLD analysis project Ga0164310, IMG submission 121795) | Subseafloor sediment microbial communities from Guaymas Basin, Gulf of California, Mexico - Guay1, Core 4569-9, 0-3 cm | ecosystem: Environmental > Aquatic > Marine > Hydrothermal vents... | reverse complement strand
GTTGTCGTACTCGTCGTTGTCGTTATCCTGTCTGCCACCGCTGTCTTGTAATACTCCGAGTATGAATCAATCCTGCGGCCCGTGATACTTGTCAAATACCGACTCAGGCGAAGCGATACTACATTGCTGGCGAGCAACTGTTTACTACTCAGCCGAAAGTCGAGGGTAGCCGGGTCATCCTTGGATTCCAGTGTGACAGATAAGGGACCGATCCGAAATTTATCAATATTTTTGAGATTAGGCGTGTCGGCGGAATCAGAGGAGCTATCACTGATCGGTGGATACATAGGAGCGATAATAATTGCCGCTATGTCTATCTGGCAATATTTTACATCGGCAGGAATAACAGTACGATCATGCTGGATGGTACGAGGAAAAGCCAATGCCTGTTCCGGCATAGCACTTCCCTCGTAAGTCCCGTCCATGTTATCCCATAAAACGGTACGCCGATTAACCTTACGACCCCTAAACGGAAGACGGCTCAGGGCATACGCCGCAAGAACAAGACAATCCTCTTTTTCCGTAGTTGTCTTGCTCTGCCATGCACTTTTATCATAGCTCATAGACGCAATGCGACTGTCTGCCTCCACTAACGTGACAAAGCTATTAGAGTCCTGTCCGCCGACAGTAGTGATCAACGCCATATCAAATCCTCAAAAATAAATCGCTATCCGGCAGTCACATCCCGCCACACCAACAACAGCGTAGCCGCCGACAAATTTGTCGAGGACTGAATCTTTCCGGAATACACCGTGATGTTGTCAGCATCATTCGTGGGAGCCGCCCACGTATCAGCGAATACAACTGCTGACAAAATCTGATCCTCTGGCTCTATCTGCTGATATACATGCGTGTATGTGGTTCCGACAGTCAGATTGGCCATTTTTCCGGATTTGCTCCCTTCCACAGAAAACGTACCGCCATCGGTAGCCTCTGCGATACATTTCAGCGTAATTGTCTCTGCCGGAACATCCCCAACCAAGGTCACACTCGTGGCGGTACCGTTGCCTGTATTGCCAGACGCTGCCGTAACAGACCCAGCGGCGGGCGGATTGGACGTAAAAGCTACTGTGAATTTATCCCCCAACACAAAATCAGTAGCGCCGTCGTTCAGGGTAAATGAGAACGATTTGGCAACAACGCTCATGTCTGTGTCGGCAGCAGCGCCATCAATAACGCTATACACAACCTGTTCTGCGTCATTTCGAGAAAGCATTTGTTATCCTCCTGTACTATTAATTGTTTATTGCTTATTCAGCAGCCGGTTTTTTTGTTTTCGACGAAACCACGGGGTTGACCGTGAAATCATCCCTGCGCCCCAGCAATTCAGCCACACCCGCATCGACAATTGTCGGGACCCCGTTGACAAATTTCGGATAGGTTCCGTCATGCTCCCCCACATTGATCCGGATGGATGCGTTTTTGTTTTTACCGGCATGATAAATTGCTTCAAACTTTCTTGTGCTTGCCATTGTATCCTCTCCACTTATTGATTAAGGTAATATTATGTTACAAACACATGGTGATTACGGAGCGGTGATATTGGTATACTTCACACAGGCTTCTTCTTCCTCGATCTCAAAAGCAATCCGCAATGTCAGGACAACCACCAAGGCCCGAGCACGGATATCACGATCTGTCTCGATCATAATCTGCCTCTGAATACCCCAAATAAGGTTTTGGGGATAGGTGAAGAACCCATACGTATCCGGCATCAAAGCCACAGCCTCCAGAGGAACGCCAAACGGGGATGATTTAATCCGACTCTCGCCAGAAGTATCACCCAGGGTCGTGGCACGTTCAGCCAGCGTGTCAATGTACGCAATTTCCTGCCCCGGCGACAAGAAATGACGCATCGCCGCCCGATTACGCAAGTATTTGTTGGGCATAGCAAGCATACCATTTTTGAACAAGGAACGATCAATGATAGCACTGTGGGACACAATATTGCTGGATATTTTCTTGAGCGCCCCGTCAAACAAGGCCAGATACGAATCAGAGCTGGCGGTGTCCCCGAGGATCAATAGCTCCTCAAGGTCAACGGAAGTACGCTCAACAATCATCTCCATAATCGTATCTTCCAGATTACCACGCTCGATATTGTCCTCCAAGACATCATAAGGAATCTGCACTTCGGCAATCACTTCGGACGTTTCGAGCGTCAACTTCTCGGTGGTCGGAGCCGCACGATCATCCGCAGCCAACGCTACCCCCGATCCGGGAGACGGCCGCAGGATACGATTGCCAAATCCGATCTTGTTAATCTCCCTCTTAGGCGCATTCATACGAATCGTTCGCACGACACCCAAGAGACTCACCTGTTCTTGGACCATCCGAATGAAACGGTTGGATTGTTCCGTATTCAGGTACCCCCCGTGTGTGATCAGCTGGGATACGGCGATATCTGCTTTTTCAACTATATCTCTCTGTGGCATAACAATTTACCTCCTGTGTATTGATATTACATTAATGTAGCGCAAGCCGTCAGCCGTTATTCCGCATCACGAAGAAACAGGCCCTTGAACACACTTTCATTCTCGTCTGTATCCGCAGGCGGTGGGGTATCATCCTCTGTCGTGGTCCCGCTGGGCTGAGCCTGCCCCTCAATAGTTGCGATCTTGCCTTCAAGCTCCTTGACCGTCTTTTGTAATTCCGCATATTCCGCATCAAACTGCTGTTTCGCTTTTGCTTTTTCCTCCCGTGCTTTCTTCGCACGGTCAGACTCGGCTTTCTCTGCTACAAACTTTTTGATGCAGTCACGAACGATACCACGCAACTCCTCAGCATCCTTGATTTTGAACACGTCATCACTCATTGAGTCCTCCTGTTTGTTGTGTTGTTCAACGGTAATAGGATCATTACGATCTTTACGAGAAACCATCTTACTCAGGTCAGCCGACTCGAGCACCACCTGCACAAATCCTCTGAAATTCTCCACAGCCGTGTTGATTGTCTCTTTCTGCCACACAGCTTCCGCATTTGATTGCGCGGCCACGGCACGGATCAGGTCGGCCAGTACCCATACCTCATCAATCATGTCCCACTTTGCATCCGAGGGAAGCTCTTTCACAATCTTTTCCTTCTCTTTTGCAATTGATTGCATGTTTGGACCGTCCTTTAGCCGTCCGGCGACGGCCAGCAATTTACCATCGTCATTCATCTTGATTACGTGGAATGACTCTGGATCACATCTGTCCGCATCAACCTGGGTGTAGGCTGTATGCGTGTCATATTTCTTCTTGTGATCCTTGTTGAAATCCTTCAACAGCTCCTCAGCCTCGGACTCATCCAGATCGTTTGGAACAATAACCCGCTGCACGACCAGCCCGTCCGGCAAAGTTTTATCTTTGGATTTAACGATGAAGAATGACTCTCCATTGGCTCCGTGGGAAACAAGAGATACATAAGATGCTACCGGATCAACCATGTACTCGACATCCTTCTCTACAATCTTTGTGGTTTTTTCAGTTTTTTTCGGCATAAGCTTTACTCCTCTGATATATTGATTCTGTGAGCATGATCCATTGTTATATCCGTAGCGTCAACAGCCGATATAGAGTGACGATGATTCAGTACCATCGCAGTCTGTCCCTTGCTGATCTCCCCCGAGTCGTCAAATTCAATATAGTAATCGTGCTCATGCTCGGGCAATAGTCCATCGGCCACCGCTTTTGTTGTTCCGGAAACAGAAGATACTATTTCCACCAAAACACGTTTGGATTCTTTTTTAGCAGCACCAAAAAAAGAGAAAGCGTTCAATTCGCCTTTTTTGATCCCAATCCAATCATCATCATTATTTATTTTAATCCCAAGTACCCATGTTCCCGGAATAAAATCAGGGTCGTTATCCCGAGCCACAAAAGACTCGATAACCTTATTGCCAGATTCCATGCAGGAATGACCAATATCAATTTTATCCACTCGCCCTGACGATAAAAAATCGTGTGCCATTCGCTGCACATCTTCCCTCGTCATTGTTTCCCCATCAGAATCTATGGACTCCGGCACATATACAGCGCCTAAGACAATGCGTTCTTCTTGAGATTTGATTAGTATTGCCTTGGACTTGTTCGACGAAGCAACTAGCGAGGAACATACAGCCAATCGCTGATCTATATCAGTGTATTCTGCTGTCATAACAGAGTCTGACATGCAACGAGAAATGAAGTCATCAGCAGATTCATCGTCATTTGGCGTCGGAAGTGGCAATTTAACCTCCTGCAATAATAAACAAAAAAGGCCGAATACACCAACAGCGGGGTTGGTATGCTCGGCCATCGTTGCGTGTTCGTACCATTTCATACAAATTAAGTCAATGTGATAGTATAAAAATAGCTTGACAATTAATGTTTTATATGGTATATACACCACAATTGCAATCAAGTGCAGTAATGTGCCATAAACCCCTGCGCCGAAAGGAGACAACATGACCACTGGAAAACAACCCAACTTTGACATTACCAAAAAAATGCAATCCCGTGCCCGCAGGCTATTGAACGTAGGTAAAACTTTAACAGATAACCCAACAATAGGACACTTGTTGGTTGGGTTGCTGGAAGTGTATCGCACAGACCCGGATACCATGCTGAAGCCTGTGTTGACTGATATGCTATCTGTCCTCCAGCTTCCGCTTGATATTCTTGCGGTAAACGCCGAAGACTATTTTGATATGATCGACAGCTTCATCACGTATCAAGCAATGGCAGAGAAAAAGGGGCAGGTGATTCAGTGAAAATTATTGATTATTTTTCTCCAGAAAAGGGCAGTGCGGTAGTACCTGGCCTGCTCTATGCAGCAACACGAGCGAATGGCTTTCCGTCCGGGTTCCTACTGATGCGTAATGGCTATATTAAATCGGTAGAGCATAGTGTACACTTGTTCGGGGTAGAAAATGATCCGGAGACAGAATGGACATTTGATACCCCGTTAATAACTCGAATAATCGCAGAGACAACAGAGGTGCTGATAATGCTTGCGCTCATACGCTATATATGGGCGTTCAGCCCTAGCACATCGGATGATGAAATCAGCATGTGGGATAAAACCATAAAGGAACATCCCAATGCCACTCGAATTTTCGAGATGCTCCTGATGTGCAAAAGCGGACGCAAGCACTGGATTGTCAACTCTCCTTCTCCTATAAACTATGATCAGAAGCGGGATGTGCATTTGATAGAAGAACAAGATACCATTGACCACCGATTTGCGTCTCCGCGATCTATGGAGCATATTCTTGTAGACAAATTAGGGATGAATCTTACTCATGGCACTGAAAAAACACCGAGGCAGCAACAAGTCGTCCCCTTCCGCAAAAAAACAAATTGATACTTGTAATAGTTGCGGGACAGAAACTGTTATTCATGTTAAAAACAGGAAACTATGTGCAAAATGCTACCGGATAGCATATAAAAGCGGTGAAATACCACCGCTCGGCAGTCCGCGCAAAAGAATCATAGAAAGATACGGGGAGGAGCTATTAGACTATTTCGACCGTGCGGCAAAAGACGCAACAATAACTCTACCTTACATAGCTGCCCGATACAATGTATCCCGACAAAGAATTCACCAACTATTCAATATTTTATATCCTATATCATTCAAGGAGCATACCAAGAACGCCAGATTGTCAGCCAAGCGATTGCCCCCAAAATACCCTCCGCCTGGTTGGATTCCAGCAAAACCATCCGTGCAGGCATCCATGAATGCACGAAAATTATTCGTTGCAGAGTGTACAAAACGTGGATTAAAAATAGAATACCCCAGACGAAAAAGAGATTACCACGCAAAAGTAAACAATTATAAAGTTTCGATCCGTGCGGGAACTAGTCCGGAGTCCGTAGGTAAACAAAAATATTATCGAATTCCACTAACCACCAATGTAATCAACAGAGTGGATATTCTTGCTGTCAGACACCCAGGATTAAAAGAATTCTTTTTAATACCTAAAAACAAGCTACCGAAAGCTGCGGTGTATCTACCAGTAGAAGGCACGGCCACCGGAAACAAATATTGGTCTATGCGAAATAATTGGGATATTTTTAATAAATAACTATTGACAAATGTATGAAACTATGATATAGAAAAGACATAGATACAGATTGATCATTACAAATAATAAAGGAGGATATCATGCCGTGGTCAATAAATGACCCGAACCATGCACGCATCATGCACGCAAATCTACGCAAAGCAGTTAGAGGAGTCCCGTCAATTGATATAGCCTTCCCACGCTCTCTACCATCAATCCGATCGCAGCCTCCCGGCTCATTTACGTCCCCACTAAAATTGATGAAAAGAAAAAGTGTTCTTGTTCCAAAAATTCCACGGCATTTCATAATCAATAAACAATGGTACAGCGATGCAAAGATGATGATCAGGAAATTACCAACAACACCGGAATTACGGAAATATGAATTTATCAATAGATCACATCCGTGTCCGTGGTTATCAAATCCAGGAAAAGGAATAGGAGCAACATTACCACACGATCAGATCACTATTCATACGGGGCGTGAATTTTTTGTTGTCGTGCGGATGCGTGATAAATTTTACAACAAGATTTATATTGAGATAATTCAAGCACAATTTCCAGACTGTTCCTTTTACATATTATCAGAACACAACGGAACGCTCGTAGCTATCCATAACAATGATATCGTCGCTGCCGCACTGCCAATAGTATACAGGGATGCCAGAAATAACAAAAAGATAAAAACAACCATTGACCTGCTGAGGTATTATAATGATGAATGAACAACCAGCCGCAACAGAACATTGTCCAATTTGCCACAAAGACCTATCGTCCAGTATACGATTGTTAGGAGCCGACGCTTATACGTGGCACCTTGAAGTACATCAGCGAAACGACGCACTCAATGCTTTAGAGGCTATTGTTGCTTTGCATGGCAGCAAAGAACACCCGAGGCACGAAGCAACAGCAATGGCTAATATCGCCAGAGCTGTCTTGGACGAGTATAAAAGGTATAGTCGGTAACGAACCATGCAACACAACACAGACAAGAATATTAACGATCTGCTAAACACACCATGTGCGGCTGTATACAAAAGAAAAGGCGTTGGATTAAAAACAATAGTAGTCCGCTACGAATTTTTACGCCTACTGCTACGAGAACAACTTCAAACCAATAAAACCTCAAACAAAAAGGAGACATCGTGCGACCCACGGACAGAGACATAGACTGGAAATTCACCATCTCCAACCCCAATGCCCTGAATCTGGAAGAAATAGCAGCCACCTTGGATGAGACTCGAATGGTTGCTGTCACCACTACCAAAGACCCGACCAAATGTTGCTGTGTATTTGTCCACAAACGAATCATGGACAAAGCTCACCACACAAATTTCCAACACCCCGTCCAGCGATATGACGGCGGGCATACTATGACCTCGTGTGCCGGGCATACTATTTTTGTGCTACGCCACACCGATACAGTCAAGGACATTCTGGACTGGATTCGGGACGTGCGCTCAGCAGAGTGGGACGCAAAGGAGAATATCACGGTGCATGTCCACTACCCGTGTATTTAAGACACGATACCAGCATAACCCATAAAATAGGAGAATAAAAAAAATGAGATCAACCCCCACAAAAATAGAAAAAGATATAATAGCATTACAAAACAGTGTAGATGCGTTATTTGATGACATCGATCGGTTATTGTCCACACTGCTGGATATGGAACGAAGCCGCAGACAGAAAAAGATCAAAAAGTAACACACAGGTCGTAAGGGAATGGTAGGAAATAATACATATGCTAACATTGCAATCTGGTAATTGTACTCACACACTATGGTGTGGGGATTGTATGCAAATAATGGATAATATCCCGGATAACCATATTGACCTGGTATTAGCGGACCCGCCTTACGGGACAACAGCATGTAGATGGGATACCCCGCTGAATATGCGAGCTTTATGGAAACACCTAAAAAGAGTAACAAAGCCAAGTGGGGCAATCCTACTGATGGCCCAGACCCCGTTTGATAAAGCATTAGGATATAGCAACCTGCGGATGCTCCGCTACGAATGGATATGGATAAAAGAACAGGGTACAGGCAATCTCAATGCAAACAAAATGCCGCTTAAAAAGCATGAAAATATACTGGTATTCTACCAAAAGCTACCAACGTACAATCCGCAATTTTCAGAAGGTAAACCGTATAGGATCAAACGAGGCTATAACAATAATAAAATATACGGGAAAACAGGGACTAGAGCAGGGTATATAACCAATAACTCTGGAAAGAGATACCCGACGACTATTTTACACTACTCAAGAGATTTACGCCCACGCCATCATCCCACCCAAAAACCGGTGGCATTGATGACCTATCTAATAAAGACATACACGAATAAGAATGACACTGTTCTGGATTTCGTGATGGGTAGCGGTTCCACTGGTGTTGCGTGTGCAATAACAAAACGTAATTTTATTGGCATAGAGCTTGTAAAGAAATACTTTGATATAAGTGTGAAAAGAATAAAAACAGGCGGGCAAGCCATGCGAGAATAGCAACACGATAGAGGTATCACACAGATTTGCAATCAATTGCAACTTTATAACAGATAAGGTCGTGTAGCTCAATCGGTTAGAGCACCCGCCTTATAAGCGGGAGGTTGACGGTTCAATCCCATCCACGACCACCAAAGAAAAAATAATATGTATAATTACGCAGGCAATAACAACGCAGGCAAAGAAGGAGGAATAGAATGAGGGCAAAAATTATTGGGATGGTTTTAACCTTGGTTGTAATTCTGTTTTTCGGTTTTTTGTTGAGTTATGCGGACGCCACAAGTCGGCCCCCGTGCCCGCCATGCGATTCATGCTGTCCTGAACCACCGCCGTGTGATTCATGTTGCCCTGAATGTCCTGAGCCGCCCCCTTGTCCCGATCCGCCACCGTGCCCGGAGTGCCCGCCATGCGATGAATGCCCGGAGCCACCGCCGTGCCCAGAACAGCCTGAGTGTCCCAAGTGCCCTGGGCCAGCAGAATGTCCGTCCTGCCCGTCTTGTGATGGTGGGGATTGTTGTAAGATTCATATTCGGTTCTTTGTGAATAACAATCTTGCAGCGGCACACACATGGCATGATGTCCCGGCCATTTATGATGTCCTGGAATTTCCTGACGGGACAACATGCGACATTGACAGCGTGGTCTGGAATGTGGCGGATGATGCTTCTGTCAATTTGTTCTGCGGAAGTCCGTCCCTAACTGCAGCCGTGAGCATTGGCGGGGACTGTAAAACTCGTATTGATTTTTATACGGATAATACTTATCGAAAAACCGTGTACTGGTGTGATGTTCCTAAGCAGTTGGAGAAACTGCAATTCCCGGATGATCCCCAACTATATAATATCCAGGGGGTCCGGTGGGAGGTTGCGCCGAAACCACTGGTTATTATCGATGCAACGGCAAAAGAGATTAAACATGCCGGGATCGTCCCGGCTTCTGATAGTGACGGGGGGCTGTGTTTTGTCGGGGCATTGCTGAACAACTGACAATAATTTACAAACAGCGTGGCAAAGAAGATGTGTCGCGTCTAATTTTTACACAGCACATAACGACCAAGATCACTTGCGGCCTTTAGACATACACAGGAGGATGTTATGAGCAAGGACGTAAAAATCAATGACCGGAATGCCGACGGCGTAAGCCGTCAGGTTGAATGAATTGTTGGGGGGTGAAAATCTGGTAATGGCGATGAAACTAAAAAATGGTTACAAACACGATAAACCTAAATATTCAACAGGGAAATGGTTAAAACGATATTTTGAAAAAAGAACCGTTCGGCGAAAAAAAATAGATACATCAGATATTATTTGCCCTGTTTGCGGATATTATTGTGCAGGTAAAGGTGGATATGGTTGCATTGATAAACCAAGTATGCAGTGATCCGCCCAACGAACAGAATCAGCGGCGCGTTTTTTGCGTCCGCTGCATGGGCTGTTAAGTGTAGCCGAAGGAGCGCGGGCCTGAAAAAAAATTTTCGTGCCACCTATATATATTAAACGAAAGCCCGGACGGGGTGGAGAAACACGGCTGTGCTCCTTCGGGTGCATTTAACAACTCAACAAATAGAAAAGGAGTCTCTGAACTATGAACATAATAAGCTGTGATAATTGCGGCGTAATGATTGACGCTGATAAATTGAATTTCCCAGAAGACGTTTGGGAATATGACGGAAGCGTTAATCCCGATCTTGCAGAGTGGGATGAAGGGGTGCTGTATCCAAAATCACTGTGTCCAGTATGTCAAGAATACATCTTGAGTCCAATTAAAATATCATAATTATGGACAAAGACAAAACCAAAGGGGCACGGCGCACAAGAAGGGTAGATGGCAAAAATAGATGGAAAAAGGGACGTTGCCATTATTCCAAGACGTTTTACGCCTGGCAGAAAGAAACAAAAACCGGTTCATATCTATGCACCTGTGAGCCATGTCAACCGCCAAAACTCAATAGGGGAAAAGTACAATGACAACTTTGATTTTATTAGCAACCGCTTCTTTTATTGCATCCAATTTTATTTTTCAATTTGTTACTAAAGGCGATATGCAAAAAGCTATTGAGCATTCTTATTTTCAATTTCTTTTGGGTGGATTTTTAGCCCTGCTATCATACATATCTTAATTATTTTAATAACCGAAACTCAACAAATAGAAAAGGAGATTAAAAATGGAAAAAGACGAAAAATCGCGCAAGGGTAGCAAGTCCGCTCAAACGAATTGTTGGGCAGTACTTGCCCAAAACTATAAACTTAAGGAGTCATTATGAATGATTACAGGCAGAAAGTAGAAGTAGGGTTGGAAGAAGCAAGATGGACATTTTTCAAAGGGATGCCATTGTTTTTGATGATTGTCGTATTCCTGATAATACTTGGATTTATTTTGAACAGTATGGGGCTGTTTGGACGAACCGTTGTGAAACGTGAAGTGTTTGAAAACAGTTTCCAGTATTCGGAAGCAAGAAAGACCGAAATAGCAACATTTGAAGCTCAACTGGCCGAGATCAGAAGAAAGTTATCTGATGATAGTATTGACCCCGCAATAAGAACAAATCTTGAGGCACAGGAATCAGCATTAAGAATTCAATTCAGCGTAGCAAGGAGCAAGTAAATGAAAAATATTATTTATGGAATTGTGATTGTATTGGCAATGGTTACACTTTCAGCATGTGATGACGCCGAAAGCACTACGTCAAAAGAAACCCAGGCCGTTGAAAGGCAGCAAGATCAGTACCAAATTGGGCAACCGATACCTACTTTTGACTGGTCACTTGAGAGACACCTGCTTTCCGAATTATACAAACTCAGGAACAAGAAAGTAGCAACTCATGCCGTATGGCGCTCAGATTATGGGATGATTGAGGGTGATTGCCCTTCAATGGGATATGGTTTGCCGTATGACACCAGCCTGACAAACCCCTTGGTGGCAACTGATATCAGCCAGGGTGGGAGGGTGCATCGTTATCAAGGCGGAGCTTTGGCTTCTATTGAGCAACCAGAACCAAATGGGATTTTTGCCAGCAAGAACACTTCTGCAACGTGGGTCATGTGTATGGGGGAATCAGGAGGGATTGAACCGGTATATGTAGAATCGAACGTAACAATTTATCCTGGACTCGTGAAAGTAGATTATGAAAAGAACCGTGTAATCCGGTCTGGATCTGCCACTGTATTGATTAACAAGGAATGATCTGTAATGGGCAGGCTTACTGAGGGCTTGATAAGTCTGCCCAACGCAAAGCTTACCGGGCCGCCGATACAGCGATTGTTGTCTTTTTATTTTAAGCTTAGGAGGAAGCATTATGATTAAAACACCAGAAAGTATGGATAACTTAAAACTAAACATATTCCTCACAAACGGTAAGGTTTTCAGGGACAAAGACACTACAACTCAGCCCCTGGGTGACAACGAAACGTCCGTCAGTTTCTGGCATAATGATAAACTTTTGATCTATCCACTAGAGCAAGTAGAACACATTGAAATGATATTTTAGAGGTGGCTGGGCCGAATAGCCACCGTGCCTTTAATGCGATTGTTATGCAAATAGTTTAGGAGGATTATTGTATGAGTAATAAGTTTGGAAAAGTTGGCAAAGCGGCCAGGGGTTTTCCGTGTATAAGGTTTGATGATGCATACGGGAAAAAATGTAGTCTCCAGTGCAGTAGTGCTATTGATGATACAGATCGTGGTCTTGAGAATCCAGGAACATCTTTTGTCTGGCTCGGGGTTAATGATGCTTGCCCGAAAATTCTTGCGAGCAAGGCGGAACAATATGGAGTTGTTACGGATGAGACGACAGGTTGGGTTGACTATCCTGTTCCTGGTGACGTGATTATGACGACAAGGATGCATTTATCTCGTGTCCAGGTCAAAGGTCTTATTGACCGTCTTCAGGAATGGCTTGATACAGGTCATTTTTCTGATGGTAGTGTTGCTCATTTAGATAAGTCCTCATTTTGAGGCATAACCGATATAGGTAAGCTGCCGCCAATGGCAGCACAAGACTAAATTAAGGAGACTGAACCATGATTAAACAATTGAATTTGAAAAAGGCCGCCCTCTTGGCGGTCAGCTTGACCACATTGTTAGCTTGTTTTATTAACACAAAAAGGAGGCACACAAAATGAAGAACGAAAAAGGTTTTACCCTAGGTGATGTAATGATTATTGCCGCAATTATTGGGATTGTGGTAAGCATAGCTGCGGAATCTTTCGTGAACAATAGAGGGGTAACTGAGAAAAGAGCGTTTGCCAGGGCGAAAAAGTTTTTAAATAGAAATAATATCGAGGCAAAACGCTTAACATGCGCTGGCGATTCCGACAATGATGGATATGGCACTTGTAATATTGTAACTAAAGATGGAGAAAAAATTATTTTGAATTGTCCAACTGATTTCCTTGACACAAAATTGTTTGGTGCTTCAGAATGTAAGGAAGTGTTTCAAAATATAAATTTCAGTTTTGGACAAAACGGTTAATGTTGGTTTACAGCTAACGATATAGCTCACTTGCCCATAAAGGAGGACAATGTCATGGTTTATATTCCAGCGCACTTAGACCCAGAAACAGGAAAAGCACGCAAGCCCGAAGATTCAAGTGAAACGCCTTGTTATATTGTAATTTGCCAAGACCGACACGGCGACACGACAGTACACCCTTTTACAGATAAGGATAAAGCAATCTCTGAAGCCAGAAGGATAGCTAAAGAATATTTTAGATACCCTGAAGACTACCGCGAGGAGCAGATTGACGGATGGTTGTTTTATGCACAGTATTCTTGTGAATCTGACCAT
>Ga0164310_10001472_pt1 | contig 13328 bp, 17 predicted proteins | sample GuaBasSedimGuay1_FD_121795 | JGI IMG/M metagenome (GOLD analysis project Ga0164310, IMG submission 121795) | Subseafloor sediment microbial communities from Guaymas Basin, Gulf of California, Mexico - Guay1, Core 4569-9, 0-3 cm | ecosystem: Environmental > Aquatic > Marine > Hydrothermal vents... | reverse complement strand
GGAGGCAAGAGGCAAGAGGCAGGACGCAGGAGGCAAGAGACAAGAGCCTGCCAATTCTGGGCATTGGAGTTCTCCCTACGAGCAGCCCCCTCCCACCAGCGACCGCAATACTGCTAGATTCTCCCGGTCTTCGTGCAGATCGGCGCTCTTAGGTGTCTCCAGCAGGCCCGGAAGGTGCGCCAAGCGGGGATCGTTCAGCACCAGGCGGAAGGCTTCCAGCCCCAGGAATCCCTGGCCGATGTGCTCGTGCCGGTCCTTGCGCGTCCCCAGGTCGTACTTGCTGTCGTTGAGGTGCAGCGCGTGCAGGCGTTCCAGGCCGATGATGCGGTCGAAGGCCCCCATCGTCACCGCGTATCCCTCCGGCGTGCGCAACTCGTAGCCGGCGGCGAAGACGTGGCAGGTGTCGAAACATACGCCCAGCCGCTCCCCTTGTGGCGTGTGCTCAAGGAGCCAGGCCAACTGCTCGAAGGTGTAACCCAGGTTGGTGCCTTGCCCGGCGGTGGTCTCCAGCAGAATCTGCGCGCGGAAGCCCGGTGTGGCAGCGTGCACCTCCCCCAAGCCCTGCGCGATGCGCTGCAGCCCCACTTCCTCACCGGCCCCCATGTGGGACCCCGGATGCAGCACCAGGTAGGGCACGTCCAGCGCCTCGCACCGTTCCAATTCGACGATGAGCGTGTCGCGTGACCTCGCCCACAATGCCTCGTCAAGCGTTCCCAGGTTGAGCAGGTAGGAGGTATGGGCCACCACCGGATGGATGCCTGTCTCCTCGGCCATCGCCTTGAACAAGGCGATGTCCTTCTCGGTCAGCGGCTTCACCGCCCAGGAGCGGTTGGACTTGACGAAGATCTGCAGTGCGTCGCAGCCGACTGAGCGGGCACGCTCGAACGCTTTATGCAGCCCGCCAGCGATGGATTCGTGGGCACCCAGTCGCATCATTCTCCCTCCGGCACCCAACCCATTGGATACCGCCGTGCCAGGTCTACATAGGTCTCCTTGAAGTGGGTCCACTGGGCCTTGTACTCCTCGCTCACCGTCTTCTCCAGCACCCGGGCCGGCACCCCCACGGCGATGTGGCCCGCCGGGATTTCCTGTCCCTGCCGGACAACGGCCCCCTCGCCCACCACAGCCCACTCGCCGATGACCGCCCAGTCGGAGACGACCGCGCCCATGCCGACGATGGCGTAGTCGTGGATCATCTCCACGTTGTGGATGACCGCGCCGTGGCCGATGGTGACCCAGTTGCCAATGGTTGTTTGCTCGCCGGGGCGGGCGTGGATGACGCAGTTATCCTCCACGCTGCAATGGTCGCCCAGGACGATGGTGCCGTAGTCCCCTCGGATGCGCGCCCCGGGCCCGATCCAGCAGCCCCGGCCGATCATCACGTCGCCGAAGACGTCGGCGGAAGGATGGACATATGTACCCGCGCCGATGCGCGGGGTCTTGCCTTCAAAGGATGCGATAGTCACTGCGAGTCCTTTCGTCTTCCATTTCGGTGATCTGTGTTGCTGCGTTGTCGCTCATTCGTCCCAAACGCGCTTGTTGATCATCGCGCAGGCGTCGTGAACGACTGCGATGTTGTTCTCTTCGCAAAATCGAATCGCGTCCTCCGACTCTGAGCCGGGCTGCATCCAGACGCGGGTCAGGCCGAGTTCTTTGACCTGGCGCACCACCTTCTCTGTCACCGCCGGAGGCACCACGATGTCTACCACTGCCGGCTTCTCCGGCAGGTCGGCCAGGCTAGGGTACACTTTTATACCCTCAATCGTGCCCCCTTTTGGATTGACAGGATAGACGACGTAGCCCGCGTCGTGCAAGTCGCGCACGATCTTGTTGCCATACTTGGCAGGGTCGTGCGACGCGCCGACGACGGCCCACACGCGCTGACCGATGAATTCCTTTATGCGGTTCTCAACGAGGTTTTCCACTCCGGAGCCCCCCTTCCACAACATATAGCATGTATTACGTCACTTCTGCAGACGAGATGCAGCGCTCGGATGTGGGATGACGCAGATGAAGCGCAGCACCCCATCCCCGGTGTTCCGATAGCCGTGGGGCTCATCAGGGGGGATATAGAGGGCGACGCCAGGGCGCATTGCGATCTCCCCCTCCGGCCCCTCCGCCATTCCCTCCCCTTCCAGGACGAAGATCTCGTGCTCGTAGGGATGCCTGTGGCGGGCGAAGACTGCCCCTGGTGCGAACTCGATGACCCGCATGGCGAAGTTGGGTGCCCCCTGGGGCTTCCCGATGACCCAGCGGATGGTGATCCCTTCACCGACGGGCTCCTCGGCAACCTCACGATAGTCTCGGCTCAGCATATTCCCCTCCTACAGTTTCAGGTTTCAAGTCCCGGTTCCAGGCTTGTCGAATCCGAAACCTGGGATTCCAACGGCAGCCGTCGCCCCAGCCCCAACAGGAGATCAAGGGGGGCACGGACGGCCATACGGCGATACGTCGTCTGCCCGGCAAGCAGGCGTAGAAACTCGCGTATGATGAGAGGATTGCGCACGCCCAGTTCAAAACTTCCCTCCGGATGATTGTAGAACAGGCGTGCCCATCGCGACCCCCATAGCAGATCGGCACCGATCTCCTGCTGCACCCGCCGGGTGTAGCCGGGCAGGTCGTCGGCCAACACCGCCTCCGCCGCCAGCCGGCCGCTATCCACCGCGTGGCGAATACCCTCCCCCAACAGCGGATCCACCAGCCTGGCCGCGTCTCCGGCCAGCAGTACCCGTCCCTGCTGGAGCGGCTCATGCCGCAGGTAGATTGGGATGGGGTGACCGCGCTGCGGTGCTCCTTCTACCTGGATTCCCAGCCGGGCCATCTCCCGCTGCAGGATCTCCCGCATTACAGGAATCTTTTCAAAGAAGGTCCCAATGCCCACCGAGAGATGCTCTGCTTTGGGGAAGACCCACAGGTATCCAAAGGGAGGTGTCCCGAGGAGAAAGAGCGCCGTGTCGGCGTACTCCACCAGCAAATCGTCGTCGGCAGGAACCTCCACCTCGATGGTGGCTCCCACCTGCTTACCGCGTCGCAGCCCGACGGTCCGCGCCACGCGGGAGTTGGCCCCATCGGCGCCGATGAGGTAACGGGCGCGGAAAGTCTCCCCAGAATGGGTCGCCACCTCCACGCCGGCCCCGTCCTGCCGTAGGGCGATCACCGGGGAGCCATCGCGCACCTCGGCGCGGGCGTGACGCAAGATGTGGTAGTCGAACCGATCGCGCATCACCATCGCCACCGGGCGGTCCGGCAGGTCGGTCACCACCTCACGCCCATCGCGGAAGCGGAAGCGGGCTCTGCCTATCTCCCGCTCGATAACAGGGGAGAAGTCAAAGGGGAACCGCCCAAAGACCGATTTCGGCACCCCACCGCCGCAGGGTTTATAGCGGGGCAAGTGCTCTTTCTCCAACACCAGTATCCGCTTTCCGGCCTCCCCCAGCCAGAAGGCAGCGGAGGCTCCGGCAGGCCCTGCCCCTACGATGATCGCATCGTACACCACGGTTCCACTAAAACCCTTGCTGAGCGACCTGGATCGCCTCCAGCAGGCGGGCGATCCAGGCACCAAGTACCGGTACCACCTGCAGCCGCCCTAACAGCCACACCAGCAACGCCAATATCACCGTCGCCCCCACCGCCCGGCCCAACCCGCTTGCCACCCCCTGGAGAAAACTGCGCCACAAAAGATTGCGCAGGCTGCCAGCCAGAGGGTGCCATTTTTGCAACTGCTCGACCTCGCGAACCAGCGCAGTTGTGGCTGCGGTTAGGCGGTCCAATTGCTCAGCCAGCCGCTCCTCTTGTCGCCGCTTCCCGTTGTTTGCCATTTACCCTTCCCCTGTCCAGAATCGGTAGTGGCAGTTAACAGACCCGCCCTATTGTACCGGGAACTGCACTACGTCACGATGGCCTCAAAGGGGCAGGCCGGTATGCAGACCAGGCAACCATAGCAGAGGTTGCCGTCAACGAACGGTGGCTCACCGGGGTCTATGGCGACGATGGCCTTGACTCGGCACATCTTCTGGGCCACACACTTGCGACAGGCCTGACAGCGGCTCTCGTCTACATAGGGAATCCTGGGCGGAGGTGGATGCTCAGGCATATCCTTGATCCTCCCATCCTGCTATCGCCTCGCATCCTTAGACGGGCGGCTGGGTCTGGGTGGGGCGGGTCTCCTCCGCCAGAAACCGCTCCGCTTCTATCGCCGCGACCGCGCCGCTGCCGGCCGCGATCACCACCTGGCGATAGTCGGGGTCCTGCACATCGCCGGCCGCGAAGACCCCGGGCGTGCTGGTGCGCTGGTGCTTGTCCGTGACGATGTAGCCGGCTTCGTTTAACTCGACCTGACCGGCGAATATCTCCGTCTTCGGCTCCATGCCGACGTAGACAAAGACGCCATCGGCCTCGATGACCGAGGTCTCCCCAGTCTTCACGTTGCGTACCCGCACGCCTGTCACCGTCTGCTCGCCTAGGATCTCCTCCACCACGCTGTCCCACACGAAGTGCATCTTTGGGTTGGCAAAAGCGCGCTCCTGATGTAGCGGGGCTGCCCGCAACCGGTCCCGGCGGTGGACGACGATGACTTCGCGGGCAAATCTGGTGAGGAACAACCCTTCAGCGATGGCGCTGTCGCCCCCGCCAACCACGACGACTTTCTTGTCCTGATAGAAGAAGCCGTCACAGGTGGCGCAGGCGGAGACGCCACGCCCAAAGAACTCCGCTTCGCCAGGCACCCCCAACCGTCGGGGGACGGCCCCGGTGGCAATGATCACTGCCTGAGCCCGGTACGTCGCCCCGTAGGTGCGGATGGTGAAAGGTCTGGCGGAGAAGTCCACCTCCGTCACAGCATCCAGCACGACTTGGGCGCCAAAGCGCTCGGCCTGGCTCCGAAAGCGCTGGGTAAGTTCTGACCCGCTAATTCCTTCGGGGAAGCCGGGAAAGTTCTCGACGATGTCGGTGTTGGCTGGCTGCCCGCCAGGGAGGGGGCCGGCCAGCACCAAGGTCTTGAGCCGGGCACGACCGGCGTAGATGGCGGCAGTCAACCCGGCCGGCCCCCCGCCGATGATGACCAGATCGTAGACCGGGACTTCCTCCTCAGCGGCCCCTTCGGCGGTCTCTCCCCCCACCGTTGGTGTTATCGTAAACTGAAACTTCATAGGCACTATATCTGCTCTCCCGCCAACGCCTCCTGTAATTTCTCCAGCACCATCGGCTCTGGCGCGGCTCCTTCAAGGTGCACCGTCTCATTGATGACCGTGCGTGGCACTCCCATCACCTGGTACTTGATCGCCAGGTGGGGGAATTCCATGGCCTCGACCATGTCGGCCCGCACCATCGGGCTGGCGATAGCCATCTGATGAGCCAGCACCACGGCCATCGGGCAATAGGGGCAGGTCGGGGTGACGAAAACCTGCATATGCACCGGCTCGGTCACCCCCGCCAGCGTCTTCAGCGTCTCCTCGCTCAGTTCCGTTTTCCCTGCCGCCACCGTGCGGATGGCGTACAGGAGGGAAGTGAACTCGTAGCCAGAGGGGATGCCGTAGAAACGCACTCCATAGTCCTCCGCGCCGATAACGGCGATGGCCGGGATTTTGTCCACACCCAACTCTTCAGCCTTCTCTTTGTCGGTGACGAAGTTATAGATCTCAGCGGTCAATTGGTCGGATAGTTCGGCGACTTCCTCGACCAGTTGCCGGGTCTCGGCACAGTAATCGCACTCAAAAGTCTGGCTAAACATCACCAGCCGTACCGGGCCGGCCAGGTCGGCCAGTTCCCGTTTCACCTGCTCTGTGGTCTCCTTATCCAGTAAAGGCATCTTGTTCTCCTTGATTTGGGGTTCAAACTACGCTAGTTTACGGTGCAGAACTCGATGGAAGCCCCGATTTTCGGGGGTTTCCCGGCTGAAGCCGGGCTTCCGATCTCCCTTTACACCGCAAACTATGCTAATCTCGATAACGCCATTGCCAGTACGTCAGCGATCTCTTCAGACGGGCTATCTGAGACCACACACTCGGTGGCGTAGGCCCGCACCAGTGCGATGGCGGCCTTATGTGCAGCAGATCGGACAGCCGCCAGTTGCTGCAGAATTTCGCTGCAGTCTCGGTCCTCCTCGATCATTCTCGATATTCCTCGCGCCTGCCCCTCAATACGCCGCACACGCCTCAGCAGATCGGCCTTGGCGGATGGATCGGTTAACTTCATTCTTCTTCCTTCCCCTTACCGGAGGCTCACGGCCTCCTAGCGACGCACCGCTCAGACGGGGCTTGGACCGCAGGAGGCGGTGCTTGTCTTGCTCCTACCGCCCGTCCCGCCAACCCCAAATAGTGAGATAGCCTTCTGCACTTTAGGGCTTCCGCACCTGGGGCAGGTGGGAGCGATCTGTTGAGCGGCCGAGCGCACGAATAACTCAAATCTCTCACCACATTCGGTACAGCAGTACTCGTAAACAGGCATATACTCACCCCCTCGATACAATACTGGGGTACAGTATACCACAGAGCCCAGGCTTGTCAAGTTGCGATTTTGAACGGTGGACGTGCGAGCATCAGGCGACAGCCACTTACGCCACTGTCTCTTTCGCCTTCTCCATCACCAATGCCAGGTGATCGGCAGACTCCAACGCGCCCTCCTCGCGCAGGTTGGCCTCTGTCTCTTCCATGAACCGCACCAGCCGATCCGTCACCAGATCGCGGTTTGCCTCCAGCAGTTTCTCGATTTCCGCCTCATCTTCGGCAGCCATCAGCCGGTTGAACAGCCGCAACTCCGGTGGAATGGCTTCCTCGGTCAGACGCAGTATCATGTTCCAGACGGATTGTAAAGCCTGAACGGTTTGCTCGTCACCGGCCGTACGTGCCTCCTCCAGGTTGGCTGCCAGCACGTTGAAGAAGGCGTCGTCCAGTTCTAAGAAGCGGCGCCGGGCCAGTCTTTCAGGATCGTCGCTCAGCATCAAATCGCGCAGAAGCGCAGCACGTGCTTCGTACAGCGCGCGGGTTGCCTCATCGAGCCGATCCCGGATGGCCAAGATCTCCTTCCGCAGAGCCTTCAGCCGCTCCCGCTCGGCTGCGTCGGGTGCCGCCTCGATGCGGGCTGTGAGGGCCTGGAAAAAGGGATAGTCTATCAATGGGCGGCCAAAGGTGACCAGTAACTCGCGCGTACGCTCGTCGGAGGCCTGGATGAGGAGGTCCAGTAGTTTATCGCGGGTTGGCTCGGCACGCAGGGCTTCCAGCATTTCGCGCCGTGCCCTGGCCGCTTGTCCTTCACTACTCAGTTCCAGCAACTTGTCGCGCAGCGCCAGGAACCGCTGTACGTCGGTTGCCCGTCCTGTGGCTTGCGCGATCTCCACGTTCATAGTCAGCAAGCGGAAGAAATCGGCGTCAATAGATGCGTCGTTTTCCCTGATTATCGCTTCCAGCGCCTCGTCGGAGGTGGCGTCGAGCATCCGCTGCAGCAGTTCTACCCTAGCCTTCTGCTCTTCAATCATCTCCGGCGTGACGCCATCCGCCTCGAGGATTTTGTTTGTCAGGTTCTCTAACGTGAGGAAGACCTGGGGCTGGAGCAAATACGCCTTGCGTTCTTCAGGAGGGAGGCTGTTCATTACTGTGCTGGTGAACTTGCCGATGGCCTGCTGACGTTCAAGGTCATTCCGACCGGCCTCCACCGGCATGTAAACCAACGCCAGTTCTTTGTCGGGGTCGTGGTAGAGAAAGGGAATTCTAAGCGCCCCGCGCATTCCGCAATGGGGACAGACGGCCATATTGACCAGGCCATTGAGCACCCGCATTTTGGCACTGGGGTCGGCTCTAACGTCCAGGATTTGCTCCACGGGGGTCTGAAACGGATTGCGGCAGTTGGGACAAGTTACATGGGCAAGCATTATTTGAGGCATAACGGTTTCCTTTCAATCAAGAAGTTTGTCGGCGTGGGATGGTGAACGAGAAGGCGGCCCCCTCTCCGGGGTTGCTCTCGACCCAGATACGCCCGTCGTGGGCTTCAACGATAGCCTTGACCAAGTACAGCCCCAGGCCAGCCCCAGGTGTACGTTGGTGACGCTCCCGCGCTCCGCGAAAGAAACGCTCGAAGACACGGGGCTGCTCCTCGAACGGGATACCCACTCCCTGGTCGGATACGGTGATAACTACTTCGTTGGGCAACGCGCGGCCACTGATCTCGATACGGCCACCTTTGGGAGAATATTTTATGGCATTGGATACCAGATTGTTTAGAACCTGCTCCAGCCGCTCCTCATCTCCCTCAACGACCGGGAAATCCGGGGGGAAGTTGACAACGATCTCGTGAATTTCGGTCTGCGTGCGGAAATGACGGGCCACGCGCTCGGCCAGCGCGTCGAGTGCTACCTGATCCATTTCCAGCGGCAATGCCCCTGCCTGGAGTCGCGAGGCATCGAGCAGGTTATCAATCAGTTGGTTCAGACGATCGGCTTCCTCTGCAATGACCATCAGGCTCTCGCGCATCGTTTCAGCATCCCAGCGGGCGTCCTCGCGCAGCAGGGTGTCGGCATAACCCTTGATTAAAGCGACGGGGGTCTTGAGTTCGTGGGAGATCACGGAGATGAAAGTGGACTTGATTTCATCCGCCTCCCGGAAGCGCGTGATGTCACGCACGTTGGCGATGAGATTGACCAGACGCCCATCGCGGTCGAAAAGCGGCGCGTAGGTGATACCGACGCCGATAGTTCCTCCGCCTCGCCGACGCAGGTCGCCCTCAACATAAAGCGGCCGGGCCGATGGCAGTGGCCAGCCGCCGGCGACCGCGCTTTTCAGGTCCTGGTGTGTTTCCAGGCGTGCCCAGCGGATGACTTCGTCGTGGTGGCGGCCCAGCGCTTCAGCCGCCGACCAGCCGCTCAATTGTGCCAGCGCACGGTTGAAGACGACGATGCGGTGGGCCGAATCGAGGATCATTACCCCATCGGCGCTATACTCCAGGATGGCATCAAGCCGGCGCTTCTCCTGGGAGAGACGCTCGTAGAGTTGGGCGTTGTGCACTGCGATGGCGGCCTGGTCGGCGAAACTGGCGAGAATCTGGCGGTCATCGGCGGTGAAGCGGGTTCCGTAGGCACGAAAGACGTACAGCACGCCGATCAGTTCCCGCTTGATGGACATCGGCAGCGCCACCACCTGTTGCAGACGCAGTCCCAGCCCTGCCACAACCCGTCCCAGTTTGTCCGCTAGGCCGGGGATGTGGAAGCGGGTGCGATCAGCGTCATCGGGGATGTCCGTCAGCAACGGCTCGAAGTAAGGTACTAACGCCCGGGGCAGGCCGTGGCTGGCACGGATGGTGAAACTTCCGTTGGGGCTACGCAGGGCGATGAGGCCAGCCTGTCCTGCCATCATCTTCGTTGCTGCTTCCAGCACCATGTGGAGCAACTCGTCCAGGTTGAGTTGCGCTGTGAGAGCCCGGCTGATCTCCAAAAGGTATTCCCGCTGTCGAACGCGATAGTCAGTCAGCATCTCAATAGCAGCCTGCAATAAGTCTGGACACCGGCGATTTTGCTCGTAGTAACGACTTCAGTCGTTCAAAGCGAGGTCAGAGCAGCCGTCACACCGTAAACGTGGGGGCTCCAAAATTCGCCAGACTTCAGTAAGGATACAGCAGAGAGGAGTAAAAGTCAAGGTGGCAACAATTCGTCGAGGCTGTGGAGCACATAGTCGGGTTGGATATCGGAAGCGGCCAGGCTTGCGGGCGTGGTGACGCCGGTGAGGACGACGGCGGTCGCCATCCCGACTTCCCGGCCCATATGGATGTCCGTCTCCAGTCGGTCGCCGACGATGATGCACTCAGAGGCCGGAAGTTGCAAGCGGGCGAGGATAGCGCGGGCGGTGATGGGCGAGGGCTTGCCGACGACGACCTCGACCTGTTTGCCGGTGCAGCCCTCGATCGCGCCGATGACCGCCGCTGCGTCGGGGAGGCCGCCTTCGGGGGTGGGGCAGTAGCGGTCGGCGTTGGTGGCGATGAGGCGCGCCCCGGCGCGGATGGCGTCGAAGGCGATCTGGAGTTTGCGGTAGTTGAAGGTGCGGTCGAAAGAGGCGACGACGAACTGGATCTCGCCGGGCTGCTCGGTCAGGCGGAAGCCGGCCGCGCGCAGTTCCGCAAGCAGCGGCTGTTCGCCGATCACGAAGAGCGCAGCGCCGGGGGCCTCGTCCTGTAACCAGCGGGCCAATACCCAGGAGGAGTTGATGACCTCATCGGGCGAGGTGGGGACGCCCAGGCGGGTCAGTTTGGCGGCGTAGTCGGCGCGGGTCTGCAACGGCTTGTTGCTGAGAAAGACGACCCGGGAGCCGGCCGCTCGCAGTGCCTCGACTGTGCCTTTGGCCCCTGGAAGAAGCGCATCGCCCAGGTAGACGGTGCCATCCAGGTCGAGGACGTAGCCAGGGAAGATATGGGATGGACGAGGGTAGGTAGTCATAAGAGAGCCAGAATCTCAGAGGCGATTTCCTCGATGGGCTTATCGGTCACGTCAACGACGGGCCACTCACGCTGGCTGCGGAAGATGCTCAGTGCGTATTCCACTTCGCGACGCACGAAATCGGGGTCGGCATACTCACCCGTGGCTCCGCTCAGGTGCTCCTGTCGCACGCGCCGCAATTCTGCCAGCCGCACAGGGTTAATCGTGAGCCCAAAGACGCGACCAGGGAGCAGATCGAACAGGACCGACGGTGGCTTTACTTCCAGCACAATGGGTACGTTGGCGACGAACCAACCCTTAAACGCCAGGTAGATGCTGAGTGGGGTCTTGAAGGTGCGCGAGACGCCCACCAGCACGATTTCCGCCTGGGGAAGTTCGTGAACGCGGCGACCGTCGTCGTGGTGCAACGCGAACTCCATCGCCTCGATGCGGCGGAAATACTCCTCGTTCAACTGACGGAAGAGGCCTGGCTTCTCGGCCGGCGAGGTGGACAACTGCCAGGAGAGCCGCGCCAATAGTGGCCCCATCAGGTCAATCGTCTCGACGTTGTGTTGCCGACCGGTACGCAACATCACCTCCCGCAGTTGGTCTGAGACCAGCGTGTGCACGATGAAGCCGCTGGCCTGAGCCGCCTCCAGCACCACCTGCTGCACTTGCTCGTCGGTGCGCACCCCCGGTCGGCGCTCGACCTTCACCTCTGCGCCCTCAAACTGCGTCAGGGCCGCGTTCAGAACCTGCTCGGCCGTCACTCCGGTACCATCGGACACTACGAAGACACGGTTGATTTCTCTTATCCCTTGCAACTCGGTGGCTCACCTGGCGAAGGCAGGCTTTGCGGACAGTAGCCGCGACTTCGGTCGCCAGGCCGAAAAATTCGGATACCTCAGTTGACCATGGCAGTGAGCCGTGTTATACTATCACACTAATGTGTGACACGCAAGAGAGCATGTGGCGCTCTGAGCGTCACTGGCGACCATGCGCTCGCGGCGGTCGCGTACATTGTCCGGGCTGATGCAGGCTGATACGGACTGATGCAGATGAAGGCTGAACTTATCCACGCAGGTAGCGAGAATGCGCAGCGTCGTGCCGTCGAGGTGTTGAGGGCGGGGGGGCTGGTTGCCTTCCCTACCGATACCGTCTATGGCCTAGGGGCGCTGCCGTGGGATAAGGATGCCGTGGCTCGGTTGTATCAAACCAAGCAGCGCCCGTCCGACAGGCCCATTCCGCTCCTCCTCTCCGATGCCGACCAGTTAGGCCGTGTCGCCGTACTCCCGCCCCGGTTCAAACGGTTGACCACCCGCTTCTGGCCTGGCGGGTTGACGTTGGTGCTCTTCAAGACCGAGATAGTGCCCGATGTGGTCAGCCCCGGCCACACTGTGGCCGTGCGTGTGCCCGATCTGTTGTTGACCCGTGACCTCATTCGGGAGGCGGGCGGCGTGCTGGCGGTCACCAGCGCCAATATCTCGGGGCAACTCAATTCCATTATCGCCCAGGAAGTGAGGGAGCAACTGGGGGATCGGATAGACCTGATCCTCGACGGCGGCCCCTGTCGGGGAGGCATTCCGTCCACTATTCTCGATTGTACCGTCTCACCCCCCCTGTTGCGGCGGTACGGCGCTGTTCCCGCAGCAGCCTTACGTGCCGTCATTGGCCCAATCAGGGAGATTCGAGAACTGGAGATTTGAAATCTGGAGATTTGAAATCTGGAGATTTGAAATCTGGAGATTTGAGATTGGAGAATGAGTGATCAAAGAGGTTTTACACTGTGGTTCACCGGCCTTTCGGGGTCGGGTAAGACGGCCATTGCGAAACTGGTCGAGCGAGAATTGCGTGATAGGGGCCTCAAGGTCGAGCGGCTGGACGGCGACATCGTGCGCCGGAGCCTGACCCGCGATCTGGGCTTCAGCAAGGAGGATCGAGATAGGAACATCGAGCGGGTGACGTTCGTGGCGAAACTGCTCACCCGCAACGGCGTGGCGGTCCTCTGTTCGTTCATCTCCCCCTATCGGGAGCGGCGGGCCAAGACTCGTCAGGAGATCGAGGAGGACGGTGCCTTCATCGAGGTCTACGTCGAATGCCCGGTGGAGGTGTGTGCCCAGCGGGACGTGAAGGGACTGTACGCGAAGGCTTTCGCCGGGGAGATCGAGAATTTCACCGGCGTCTCCGATCCTTACGAGCCGCCGGAGAACCCTGAAGTCGTCGTCCACACGGCGCAGGAGACGCCGGAGGAGAGCGCGGCGAAGGTTATCGCTTATCTGGAGGGGCAGGGGTACATAAAGCCGGCGTCTGCTGGCGAAGCCACCGATTTGGGCTGAGCGGACGTCGGCCCCGAATCGTCCCGGATTGCCCCGCGCCTCGGATGGTGTTATAATTTAGCGGAGGTGAAAGATGCCTATGCAACTGCGTCTGAACAAGAAGGAACGGATGATTGTGGATCTGTTGAAGGACACCGGCGCGATGACCCCCAGCCAGATTGCCGTGCAGACGTTGATGCTGCCCAGCGAGACCCACAATACGCTGCGCAGGTTGGAGAAGGACGGTTACGTCATTATACGCGAAACTCCCGATAGCGCCGACGGCTCGATGGTCATGTTGTCTGGGGACATCCGCTCCGCGCTGGTCGGATCACTCTGATAGCGGGGGCTCTCATGACTGCCCCCGGCGCTCTCCGTTGGCCGTGCTCGGAGCCGATGGAGGGCGCTGTGTTTTATTGGAGGAGGTTGAGCGATGAAGCGTAGACGTGCACCGGGCAGGTATGCGCTGGGTCCCATTCTGCTCGCCCTATTGTTGATCGGGCTGAGTATCCTGCTGACCGCCCTGGGTCCCGATGGCCCGCCGACGGGTGGCCGGGCCTGGCTGACGGCGGTGGTCCCCTACCTGGTGGTCACCTTGCTCGGCGTCATCGTCGGCCTGG
>Ga0164310_10001471_pt1 | contig 13335 bp, 13 predicted proteins | sample GuaBasSedimGuay1_FD_121795 | JGI IMG/M metagenome (GOLD analysis project Ga0164310, IMG submission 121795) | Subseafloor sediment microbial communities from Guaymas Basin, Gulf of California, Mexico - Guay1, Core 4569-9, 0-3 cm | ecosystem: Environmental > Aquatic > Marine > Hydrothermal vents... | reverse complement strand
CTCCTTGTCTTTATTTAAAAAAATAATTAAAATGCAAAGAGGTTTTAAAAATGAGAGAAAAAAAATCCAAGATTTTTGAATTTCTAATTTTATTTTTTTTAATAATCTTACCTTTCAATTTAAAAGCAGAAGATGTCTATAAATCAAAAATAGTAGTTTCTGGCTTTGCTCTGGAAAAAATTGTAAGGGAAATAATACCAAAAGATAAAATATATCTTCTTCAACCACCAAATGTAGAATATCATGACTATGTTCCAACTCCTTTACAATGGAAATTAATTCAGGAAGCTGAATTGGTAATACTTGTAGGTAGTGAACCATGGGTTGAAAAGGTATATTCACTTCGAAACAATAAACCAGTTTTAAGTTTAGTTGATAAAGGATATTCTTTTCCGGATCCTCATCTCTGGTTCGATTTTAAAAGAGTTGAAAATTTGGTTAAAAAATTACTTACATATTTAAAACAAAAAGAACCAGAAAAATATGTCATTTATCAAAAACGTGCTAAAAGATTTATTAATAAATTAAATCTTATCAAAAAAGAAATTGACACTTTTAAAAATTGTAAATATAAGAAAATTTATATTTTAGGACATTCTGTATATTATTATTTATTTCGAAATACAGATATACAACAGATAACACTTATAAAGGGACATGTTCATGGAACAGAACCGAGTATAAAAATTTTGTACAAATTTATAAATGAATTGAAGAAAAGAAAAGTAAAAATAGCGTATTTTACAGAACCTGAATTTCAAAAATATAAGAAATTTTTTGAAAAACAGGGTATAGAAGTAAAATATTTATGGTCAGGTGATGTGTTTATAAAAGGAAGTTATATAGAGTTAATAAAATATAATATAGAAGAAATTAAAAAAGGTTTATTATGTGAGGAATAAGTATTAAAAAGGACAATTTATGTCAACAAAATTAAAATTAAAAATTCTTTTAGTATTAATTTTAATTTTTTTAGCAGGAATTTTACTTTTACCCACTTTTGTTCCTAACCTTCCTCCATGGTTTACAAAATATATTTATAAAGGATACCTTAAATTAGGACTCGATTTAAAAGGAGGAGTTCATTTAGTTTTACAGCCTGATTTAAATAAAGCCTTAAAACATCAATTTGAAAGTTATCTTCACGATGTAAAAAATAAGTTAAAAAAACAGAATATTGTATATGAATTTGAAGAAAAAGATTTAAGTGCTGTATTTAAGTTTTATAGAAAAAAAGATATAGAGGTATTTAAAAATGAACTAATTCAAAATTTTAAAGAATTAAATATAGAAGAAGAAACACAACAAGATAAATATTTTACTGTAAAAATTTCTTTGTCAAAAGATAGAATAGGGTATATTAAAGAACATCTATTAGATCAAACACTTGAAGTTATCAGAAATAGAATTGATCAGTTTGGTGTTGCTGAAGCTATTATTACTAAACAGGGTAGAGATAAAATAGTAGTTGAATTACCCGGTATAAAAAATCCTGAAAGAGCTATTAAGGTTATTGGTCAGACAGCCCAACTGGAATTTAAACTTGTTGATGAAGAAGCAATGAAAAACATAGACTGGATGGCTTTAATAAATTCATTTATAAGAGAAGGAAAGGCTTCTCTAAATGATCCTTTAGAAAAATGGCGTGAATTATTAAAACCTTATATACCTCCAGGTGATGAGTTTTATTTTTTGGTTGAAAAAGAAAGAGAGACAGGAAGAATTATAAAAAAACCAATTATTCTTAGAGCTTTAACTCTTCTTACTGGAGAGTATATAAAAGATGCAGGAGTTAGAATTAATCCTCAATTTAATGAACCTTATGTATGGTTAAAATTTGATTCAAGGGGTGCAAAACTTTTTGAGCGGATCACAGAAGAAAATGTAGGGAAAAGACTTGCTATAATTCTTGATGATGTAGTAAGATCTGCACCTGTTATAAGAGAAAAAATTTCAGGTGGAGAAGCACAAATTACAGGAAGATTTACTATAGAAGAAGCTCATGATCTCGCCTTGGTTTTAAGAGCTGGTGCATTACCTGCACCCGTCAAAATTCTTCAAAATATTACTATAGGACCTTCTCTTGGTAGAGATTCCATTCAAAAAGGAATTATGGCAGGATTGATTGGTGCTATTGCAGTTATTATTTTTGTTATTTTTTATTATAAAATTTCTGGAGTTATAGCTATTATTGCTCTTATTTTAAATATTTATTATCTTCTGGCTCTTCTTTCTGCATTTCAAGCAACTTTAACACTTCCTGGAATTGCTGGAATTATTTTAAGTATCGGAATGGGGGTAGATTCGAATGTATTAATTTTTGAAAGAATTAGAGAGGAATTAAAACTTGGTAGAACTTCTTATTCTGCTATTTTTCAGGGATACGATAAAGCCTTCTGGACTATCTTTGATGCACATATTACAGTATTAATAACATCTCTTATTTTATTCACCTTTGGAACAGGGCCAATAAGAGGTTTTGCTGTAACTCTCTCAATATCAATAATTGTTAATTTATTTACTGCTATATTTGTAACCAAAATCTTTTATGAATATAACTATGAAAAAGGTAAAGATTTACGAATTTCGTTTTTGAAACTTTTAGAAAATCCTAATTTTAATTTCATGAAACTAAAAAAAATATTTGCAGTATTTTCAGCAATTCTGGTGCTTACAGGATTATTTGGATTTTTGCAGGCTTTAAGAGGCAAAGCTAATCTTGGAATAGATTTTACAGGTGGTATTTTGCTTTATTTGAAAACTGATCAAAGTGTTGATTTAGGAAAAATAAGAAAGACTTTATCTGATTCAGGAATAAGGGATTTTTCATTGCAGGATGTTAAGAATCAAAATTTAGTTCTTTTAAAAATAAAAGCATCTAAGGAATCCCTTACTGAAGATGTTAAAAAAGTTCTTAATATTTTAAAAACTAAACTCCCTCAATATAAATTTAAATTAATGGCTAAGGAAGAAATAGGTTCAGTAATTAGTAAAGAATTAAAACATAAAGCAGTTTTTGCTATTTTAGGTGCTTTAATAGGAATTATTTTTTATTTGACATTTAGATTTAATTTTAATTTTGGAGTGGCAGCAGGACTGGCAACTTTTCACGATGTTCTTGCAGTATTGGGAATTTTTTATTTATTAGGAAGAGAAATTAATCTTCTTTTTATAACAGCACTTTTAACACTTGCAGGATATTCTCTAACAGATACTGTGGTTATTTTTGATAGAATTAGAGAAAATATTTTAAAAAGAATAAAATTTAAATCTTTTAATGAACTTGTGAATAGAAGTATTAATGAGGTTTTATCTCGTACACTTATTACAACAATTACCACATTATTTGGATCTCTCGCTTTATTAATTTTTGGAGGTGTGGTGATAAGGGATTTTGCTTTAGCTCTTACTTTGGGATTTATTGTAGGAACTTATAGTTCAATCTTTGTCGCTTCCCCTATATTGGAAGTTCTTCACAAAGGGAAAATTCCAGAATTGAAAAAAGACTAATTAAAAAGATTAATTTATTCCAAACTTTTGCCCAGGTTTTAATCTTTGCCCACAGGCGAATTCATAAGCATTAATTCTTTTTTTACCTTCTAATTGAACTTCTTTAAGAAGAATTGCATTTTCAGATGTGCTTATAAGTATTCCTTCTTTAGTAATTTTTAAAATTGTACCTGGCTCTTCTTTTGTATCCACAGGGATACTTTTAGCAGAATATACTTTGAGTAATTTATTTTTGTAATAAGTATATGCAGTAGGCCAAGGTAATAATCCTTTTACTTTTCTTTCAATTAGTAAAGCTGGTTCATCGAAACTAAAAAAACCATCTTCTTTTTTTAGCATCGGTGCATAAGTAGCAAGTTCATGGTTCTGAGGCTTAGGAACAAGTTTATTTTCTTTATGGAGATTTATAGCAGATAGAATTGTCTCTTTTGCTAATAAACTTAATTTTTTGGCAACTTCTATAGAAGTATCTTCATCAGAAATTTCTATTTTTTTCTGTAAAAGAATAGGACCTGTATCAAGCCCTTCATCCATAAGTATAATAGTGATACCAGTTTCTTTTTCACCGTTTAAAATAGCCCAATTAATAGGACTTGCTCCTCTATATTTAGGAAGAAGAGAGGCATGAATATTCCAACATCCATATTTAGGAATTTTTAAAAATTCCTTAGGTAAAATTTTTCCATAAGCACATACTACAATAATATCAGGTGAAAGTTCTTCAATTTGTTTTAAAAACTGAGGATCTTTCAATTTTTGGGGAGTAAATACAGGTAAATTTTTTTTAATTGACCAAAGTTTTACAGGAGAAGGGGAAGTGGTAAGACCTCTTCCCTTAGGTTTATCTGGTTGAGTAATTACTGCTAAAAGATTTTCTGACTCATAGATTCCTTCCAAAGGGGGGATAGCAAATTCAGGAGTTCCTGCATAAATTATTCTATATTTTTTCATTTTTTAATGGAGTGGGGCTCTCTTAAATTCAAATTCTTTTGAATCATTAACATCAACAATTACTTTATCTCCTTCATTAAATGTTCCATCCAGTATCTTGATAGCTAAAGGATTTTCAATATGTTTTTGAATAGCTCTTTTCAATGGTCTTGCTCCAAATACTGGATCATATCCATATTCTGCTAATAATTCTTTTGCTTTTAAAGTAAGTTCTATACTCATGCCTTTTTCTATCAATCTTTCATTAAGATATTTAGTTTGAATATCTACAATTTTAATTATATCTTCTTTTTTGAGATTGTTAAACACGATTATTTCATCTATTCTATTTAAAAATTCTGGTCTAAAAGTAGCTCTCAAAAGCTCGAATATTCTCTTTTCAATTTCTTCTCTTGGTAGAGTTAAATCCTGAAAGTAATGGCTTCCTACATTAGAAGTCATTATTATAATAGTATTTCTAAAATTCACTGTACGACCTTTTCCATCTGTGAGTCTTCCATCGTCAAGAACTTGTAAAAGAATGTTAAAAACATCATGATGTGCCTTTTCTATTTCATCAAAGAGAATTACTGAATAAGGTCTTCTTCTTACAGCTTCTGTAAGTTGCCCTCCTTCTTCATAACCAACATATCCTGGAGGAGCTCCTATTAATCTCGCTACAGAATGTTTTTCCATGTATTCACTCATATCAATTCTTATAAGTGCATCTTCTGTATCAAACATAAATTCAGCTAAAGCCTTGGCTAATTCAGTTTTTCCTACACCTGTAGGTCCAATAAATAAGAAAGAACCAATGGGACGATTAGGATCTTTTAATCCTGCACGGGCTCTTCTTATAGCATTTGCTATTGCCACTATAGCATGATCTTGAGCTACGACCCTTTGTTTCAATCTTTCTTCTATTTTTAAAAGTTTTTCTCTTTCACTTTCAAGTAATCTTGTTACAGGAATACCAGTCCATTTAGAAATTATTTCTGCAATATCTTCTGCATCTACTTCTTCTTTCAAAATTCTTCCTCTTTCTTGAATTTCAGCAAGCTTTCTATTTTCTTCTTCTAATTGTTTCTGTAGTTCTGGAATCTGACCATAAATTATTTCTGCTACTCTGTTTAAGTCACCTCCTCTTTCTGCATGTTGGGCTTCAATTTTTAATTGATCTATTTTTTCTTTTATCTTCCTAATTTTTTGAATTACTTCTTTTTCTTCTAACCATTGAGCTTTTAGTTCTTCAGATTTTTTCTTTAATTCATCCAGTTGTTGTAAAATTTTTTCTAATCTTTCTTTTACTCTTGGATCAGTTTCTTTTTCCAGAGCTACTTTTTCTATTTCTAATTGTTTTATTTTTCTTTCTATTTCATCTATTTCTGTTGGCATAGAATCTATTTCAATACGAAGTTTAGCAGCTGCTTCATCAATCAAATCTATTGCTTTATCAGGTAAATATCTATCTGTAATATATCTATGAGACAACATTACTGCTGCAACAATAGCATTATCAGTGATTTTAACTCCGTGATGAACTTCATATTTTTCTTTTAATCCTCTTAAAATAGCTATAGCTTCTTCAGGAGATGGCTCATCTACATAAACAGGTTGAAATCTTCTTTCCAGAGCAGGATCTTTTTCTATATATTTTCTATATTCATCAATTGTAGTAGCTCCGATACATCTCAATTCTCCTCTTGCAAGAGCTGGTTTTAACATGTTAGCTGCATCTATCGCTCCTTCAGCTGCTCCTGCACCAACAAGAGTATGAATCTCATCGATAAAAAGAATAATTTCTCCTTCACTTGCTTGAATTTCTTTTAATACCGCTTTTATTCTTTCTTCAAATTCTCCTCTAAATTTCGTTCCTGCAAGAAGAGAACCTAAATCTAACTGAACAACCCTTTTATTTTTTAAAATCTCTGGAACATCTCCACTTGCTATTCTTTGAGCCAAACCTTCTACTATTGCAGTTTTCCCAACTCCTGGTTCTCCAACTAGTACAGGATTATTTTTAGTTCTTCTGGAAAGTATATGCATAACTCTTCTAATTTCTTCGTCTCTACCAATTACAGGGTCAAGTTTTCCAGCTTTAGCAAGTGCAGTTAAATCCCTTCCAAATTTTTCTAAAGCTTGGTATTTTTCTTCTGGATTCTGATCAGTTATTCTCTGTCCTTTTCTGATTTGATTTATTACTTCCTTAGCAGAAGTAAAAGTAATGCCTCTTTTTCTTAAAATTTCTCCTGCCTGTGTAGGACTATCCAGTATGCTTAAAAAGAAATGTTCTGTTGAAATATAAGCATCCCTCATTTCTTTAGCCAAAGCTTCAGCTCTATCCAAAACTTGTTTCAAAGGCATGGAAATATAAAGTTGATAAGTTCCACCAGACATTTTAGGAAATTTTTCAATAATTTCATCAAGCTCAGAAGAAATAACTTTGGAATTAACCCCCAGTCTATCTAAAATAATAGGAATAATACCCCCTTCTTGTTCTATAAGTGCTTTGAGTAAATGTTCTGGTTGCAATTCCGGATTATTAAAACTTTCTGCTAATCTCTGTGCTTCCTGTAAAGCCTCTTGAGCTTTAAAAGTAAATTTATCTAATCTCATAATGGCCCCCTGTTTTGGTAATTTTCATTTAAAAAAAATTAAATACACTTATTAAACTTTCAATACCAATGATGTTGAAATTTTTTTTAATCTATATTTATACTTGACTTTCCATAAACAATTCTTATTTTTTGAAATGACAAAAGATAAAAAAATATAAAAGGAGGTGATAAGTATGGCAGATTTAACACTTTGGCGTCCATTACAAGATTTAAAAAGAGAAATGGATCGTATATGGCAGGAATTTTTTGGTAAAACTTATCTAACAGAAAAATGGGAAAGTATAGAATGGGCACCAGCTGTAGATGTTTCAGAAACTGATGACGCAGTAATTGTAAAAGTAGATCTACCTGGTGTAAATCCTGAGGATATGGAAATAAGTTTAACTGATAATGTCTTAGTAATAAAAGGTGAAAAAAAGAAAGAGGAAGAAGAAAAGAAAGAAAACTTTTATAGAATGGAAAGATTTTATGGTAGTTTTATGAGAGCTATACATCTACCTTGTGAAATAAACGAAGAAAAAATTCAAGCAACTTATAAAAATGGTGTATTAAAAATTGTATTACCTAAAAAACCCGAAGAAAAGAAAAAAGTTATTAAAGTTAATGTTGAGAAATAAAATTATAGGGGGGTATACCCCCCTTATTTTGTAAAATGAATGTATCCTCGAGGTAAAATTTGAATTTTTTGATCATCTTTAATTAAATAAAGTTTTTTTTCTTTTATTGTAGTTCCTATACAAAATAAAGGTTTATTTAAATATTGAGAAAGTTTTCCAATTTTTTCTAAATTTTCTTTTTTAACAGTAAAAAGTAAAGCATAATCTTCTCCTCCAGATAAAGCTTCTTCTAAAGTAGTGTATTTACCAATGGGTATTTTATTTTCTATAAGTTCGGCACCAATTTGATTTTCCTCACATATTCTCCATAAATCAAGTAATAAACCATCTGAAATATCTATCATAGAAGTAGCAAGTTTATTTTCAGAAAGCATCTTACCTAATATAATTTCTGGCTCAGGTCTAAGATGGGCTTTCTTTAAATTTTCCGGAATTTTCTCTAATGGTATCCCTTTTTTTATATACCTCAAAAATGCTGAACTTTCTCCAAGGTGTTTAGATACAAATATAAATTCTCCTGGTTTGCTTCCATTTCTTAATATAGGATTATAAGTCTCACCTATTAGAGCCAGATTTATAAAAAATGAAGCACTTTTTACTGTATCTCCTCCTATTAAACAAGCACCATATTTTTCAAGAGTTTGAGTAAGGCCTTCCATAAATGGATCTATCCAATCTTTTCTTATTTTTTGAGGACTTCCGAGTGTAAGAAGAGCCCATTTTGGTTCTCCTCCCATACTTGCTATATCACTTAGATTAGAAACAGCAAGCTTTGCTCCCAGATCAAAATAAGAAGTATAAGAAAGTTTAAAATGAATATTTTCTACAAGAGCATCTGTAGTAAATAGTAAATATTTTTTATTTATTTTAATAACTGCACAATCTTCATTACCTGCTTTTATAACAGGCTTTTTTTCAAAAAGATATTTCTTTACATAATCAAGCCATTCTTTTTCATTCATTTTATTCTACAGAAATAAGTTCATATTCACTGAAAAAAAAGGGAATTTCTTTAGCTGCAGACTCAGGACTATCTGAGCCATGAACGCTATTTTTCTCTTTGTCTATTCCAAAAAGTTTTCTAATTGTTCCCTCCTTAGCTTCTTTTGGATCTGTAGCCCCCATTATTTCACGAACTTTTTGAATAGCATTTTCTCCTTCAAGAACCATAGCAATAATAGGACCAGAGCTCATATAATCTGTTAAACTTTCATAAAATGGTTTTTCTTTGTGAACTATGTAAAAAGCTTTAGCTTGATCTTTGCTAAGTTTTGTCTTTTTTAATGCAACTACTTTAAGTCCATTTTCTTCAAAAATACTTATTATTTTTCCTATAAGATTCCTCTCCACAGCATCAGGTTTAATCATTACTAAGGTCCTTTCCATATTTCCCTCCGAATAAAGTTTTTGGGTAATTATAGAATAAAAATTTAAAAATACAAATTTTAAAATAAAAAATTTAAGATGAACTTCTTAAAAGAAGGAAAATACCGAGTATTACAAAAACAGTTCCTAAAATTTTAGAGAAAGTGATCTCTTCTTTAAGGATAAGAATTGAAAAGATTGTAGTTACCAATGGATAGGTAGCAGTAAGAGGCACTATTTGGGAAGCAGTTTGAGTTTTTAATAAAGCAAAATAGGTTAGCATCCCAAGAAAGCCACCCAGTGTTCCACTAAGTGCAAAAAATAAAAGATCTCGAGAGGTTAAAGTTTTAAATGATGCTGATTCAAAGATTAAAACTGCTATAGATAAACCTGCAAGAGAGAAAAAAGTCCTTATAAATAATCCTGTAAGAGAAGAAACATTTTTAAGACCTATTTTTTCAACGATAGGAGTTATCCCCCAGAAAAATATAGTTAAAAGCCATAAAATAAATATCTTTTTATCCATTTTATTTTCTTAAAACAGCTATAAGTCTTTTAGGAATCAAAAATAAATTTAATGCGTCTATAGGAGATTTTACTATTATATCTGCATTCTCTAAGGTTTTTATATAACATCCTTCTTCAAGAATCACCGCTATACTGAGTTTCGCTTTTTTAAACATCTTATAATCATTTTGACCATTCCCTAAAACTGCTACATGTTCAGCCCCTAAGGATTTTACATATTCTGCTTTTTGTTCTGCTTCATTTCCCGGATTTAAAATTACAACCTTTGCATTTATATCTTTTAATTCTTCTTTAGCTTTGCCAAAAGTGTCTGCAGTGAGGATATGAATTTCTAAAATTTCAGAAATTGCATTTAATTTTTCTTTTACTTCGGGATAAAGTTTACCGTCAATGGATAAAGTACCTGTAAAGTCAGAAACTAAATATTTTAATATCAATTCTCCATATCCTGGAATTTCAAGTTTTAACATTTTAAATACCTCTTAAATTGTTTATAATGTATTTTATGGAAAAACCTTTTTAAAATCAAGTATATTTAAAATAATCTTGAAAAATTTAAGATATGGAATAAGATTTTTGTAGTATTATAATTGCCCCTGTAGCTCAGTAGGATAGAGCACGAGATTCCTAATCTCGGGGTCGCAGGTTCGAATCCTGCCAGGGGCGCTTCTGATATTATTTTTAATTATTATAACTATACTTTCCTAATTGTTCTTTTCTCGAATCACTTTCCTTTTTCTAATTTTCCTTTAGCCGAGATAGTCGCCTGAATGAATTGTTTAACCGGCTGTGCGAATCTGTTTATTCCATATAAACCCATAATTGTCACCGCAAGCCAGGATGGAAAATCGGGAATATGTTTTGTTGTATAAACTATATAGGAAGACCAGATTATGTAAGACAATATGAGAATAAAACCCGAGAATCTTGAAAAACTGGTTTTATCAGTATCTATTTCTTTTAAAAATTTCATAACTTATCTCCTTCTCTGAGTAGAAATTATCCACATATTATTCCATGTTCCGGAAGAATTTCGTGCAGTATTACAAACTTATGCAGCGCTGCAGCATCGTGAAAATATTTCCAGTTACTTCTTTCAAACCCTTCACGCCTTATGTAACGATCTCTTCCAATGATGTCTTCTTCAACTTCTACCGCAGCTTTAAACCAGAGTCTCTCATCGTATTCTAATTGTGGACCTTCTTCCGGAACTTTAAAACCGAATTTCTCATTAAGAATTGCTTGCTTCCAGGCATTACACCTTTCGTCAAGTTCTCCTTTGGTTTCAAAAAGCTTTTTCAATTCAGGTGCAATATGAATCCATGGAACCGGTTCACTTTGCTGAAATACTGGAAATTTTTCAAGGAATTTAAGTAATATACGGTAGCAATTTTGTGCAGCATCCAGAGCTCTTTCTGAATTTATTATTCTGTGCCTGATACCTTTATAATCTGTATATTCCCATATTCTAAAAGGTTCATCCGGAATGGTACCTGCTTGAGCATGACCGAGTTTCGGTAATGCATACTCAGGTATTTTTTCTTTAAGTTTATCTATAAACCAAGTTATAAAATCTTCCGTTTCACCTTCTACCTTCAGATCTTTTACATCGTTTATATTTTCCTTAATAACATCCATGAAATTTTGATGTGACCATGTGTCTGCATACACATGAAGTGTAATTCCTAATCTGTGAAGTGTATATGATCTGAGAGGAGAATTAAGCAAATGATCAATCATTTCCTGAGCAATGACACTGTTTGCTCTTACAAGCATTCTTTCATAAAACTCTGTACCAAGACCACCTGGAAGAAAATGGAACGGCACCCATATTCCATAACAGACCGAATCTGAAATCACATCAGGAGAAAAAAATCGATGAGCAGTAGAAACTGGTTGAAAATATCCCCCGTTTTCAAATTCAAAGGCGTCTTCATGTTTGGCATCATCTACATATTGAGAACTGTATGCCACAGTGAAAGCATTTTCGTGTGAAAATCCAGTTGCACGGCAAAGTGTGTAGATTGTATAAAAATGAAAATCTAATTGCATTTTTGGAAGTTATTAGCCGTTTTTCTTATTTTAATATAATAATTTTTATTTCGTCAAGTTTTTTATTTAAAGCCAATCTCTACTTGATGTATAAACATTTTTAACGATTTTCATTTTTTTCCATCATTAATATGATTATCCTTTTTATTTTTTTATTATTTAAAACTATATAAGATTTTAAAAAAAGTAATCAATTAAGATAAAAATTAAAATAAATAATTTAGGGAGTAAGAAAGCAGATTATAAAAAATTAGTTTTCTCGATAACGAACTGTTGAAGAGTTTTTATATTCCTTCGATCAGACCTGGGAGCATGCAAAAAATCTCTATTAAGTTTATCATTCTCTCCGGAACAATTCCAGGATTTTATCAATTAGGAATATGAGTAGATTCTAAGATGCAGGTAAAAGAAGCTGAAGAGCGAAATAATACTTCCCGGAGGACGATAAGGATAAAACCGAAGGGAAATAGAAATATAAAGTGGATGGAAGCTAGGAGAGGGCAGTGATGAGCGCCTTAGAGCTTTATTGTGAAAAAGGGGTTAAAGCGCTTCCGATAGTCGAAGGAAAGATAAATTTTTTGGTAGCAAAAGCAAAGCGATGGGCTTACCATGCTTGCAGCGAAAGGTGTAAAAGTCAGATTTTAGGCTAAAAAATTTAACTACAAAAAAGAGAAGTGTATGTTAAAATAAATTTATGGCTGAAAAGAAATACGGAGAAATAGCTATAGAACAGGCTGAACTTGAAGCTTGGGATAATCCTTATCCAGATAGGGATTATTTAATTGAGATAACTTTCCCAGAATTTACTTGTCTTTGTCCTCGTTCAGGTTATCCTGATTTTGCTACTATAAAAATTTCTTACATTCCAAAGGATAAAATTGTTGAACTTCGTTCTCTTAAATTATGGCTTAATAAATTTAGGCATCGCTATATTTCTCATGAAGCTGCAACAAACGAAATTTTTGATGCATTATGGAATTTATTAAAACCTAAAAAATTAAAAATAGTAGGAGATTTTCATCCACGAGGAAATGTTCACACTGTTGTTACAGTAGAAAAGACAAGTGAAGAAACTCAAAAAATAACAAAAGAAACAAAATAAATGGAAAAGTCTCAAGAAAAATTAAATCAGATAGAAAAAGAAATTTTAAAATTTCTTATAGATGGCATCCCTTTAATAAAAAGACCTTTTAAAGAACTTGCAGAAAAATTAAATCTTACAGAAGAAGAAGTATTAGAAATAATAAAACAACTTAAAGAAAAAGGGATTATCAGAAGACTGGGAGCAACTATCAGACATAATAGAGTAGGATATAAAGGGAATGCTATGGTAGCTTGGGAAGTTCCAGAAGAAAAAATAGATGAAATAGGAAATTATTTAGCTACGCAGGAATATATAAGTCATTGTTATATAAGAAAAACTTATCCAGATTGGCCTTATAATCTTTATATTATGATTCATGCAAAAACAAGAGAAGAAATTTCAAAAGTTGTTAATGAAATTGCAAAAAAATTTAATATTTCAAATTATCAAATTCTTTTTACAGAAAAAGAAATAGTTAGAAAACATAGTAAATACTTTTTCTAAAGAATTAATATAACATACAATAGATATAGCTTTCTTCTTGACCAGGATAAAATCCTTTTACAACAGTATAAAATATTTGATTTTTCCAAACACCGATCCCAGTAATAAATCCTTTTTGAGGTTGTGT
>Ga0164310_10001469_pt1 | contig 13338 bp, 13 predicted proteins | sample GuaBasSedimGuay1_FD_121795 | JGI IMG/M metagenome (GOLD analysis project Ga0164310, IMG submission 121795) | Subseafloor sediment microbial communities from Guaymas Basin, Gulf of California, Mexico - Guay1, Core 4569-9, 0-3 cm | ecosystem: Environmental > Aquatic > Marine > Hydrothermal vents... | reverse complement strand
GCGCGTCATCAGGGCGATAGAGAGCTGCGAAGTAGCAATAGTGCTGATCGATGCTGCAGATGGCCTGACAGCTCAGGATCAGCGCGTGCTGACAGAGGTTATGGAAGCCCGTCGAGCCGCGGTGCTGGCTGTCAACAAGTGGGATTTGATCGAGAAAGACACAAACACGTCAGAACAGTTTACGCGGCAGATCAAGAAGCAGATCGCCAAGTATGCGTTTCTGCCAATCATTTATATCTCAGCGCTCACGGGGCAACGTCTGTCCAAAGTGATGTCCCTTGTCGATCAGGTTCACGCCGAACACCATCGGCGGATCACAACTTCCAGATTGAATGAGTTCTTACAGAAAGCGTTTGACCGAAGGAAACCCCCCGCCAAGCAAGGCAAGTATATCCATTTCAAGTACGTTACTCAAACAGAGGTCGCACCACCGACTTTCATTTTCTTTACGAACCGTCCCCAGTTCGTTGACAGGACATACATCAGCTATCTCGCCAATCAACTCAGGGCCGAGTTCGGTTTTGAGGGCACGCCGATACGGCTGAAATGCCGCCGCAAGTAACTTCCTCCAGACAAAATTCACTATCCCATTTCAATGTGGTCATTTTTGTCTCCGGGGGTCAACTGTGTGCCGGGAATGCCGATACTTACTGAGATGGCATACTTGGAGAAAACTACTGAGATTGATACGCTGGAAGCTGAATTGGCTGTACAGCAGGCCTTGCTAAGTGATTTGTCCACAATGGGCACGGTGGTGACTTCGATCCTTGATATTGACGCCGTGCTTTCGGTTACTATGGACATGGCGCTACGCCTGGTCGATGGTGAAGTTGGCTTGGTCATGATCGAGGAAGAGGGCGAACTCAAGCCCAAGGTTACCTGGGGGGTCGGTGCTGATTTCGTCAAATCGCTAAAGTACGAGGATGGGCTTGACCTGGTCACATACTGTCACGAAAGGCAGGAGACAATCATTCTTGCCGACCTTGGCATCAAATCCGAAGAGGGTATAGTACTGAACACCGTTATGGCCAGCCCTATCCGTACGAGAGAGCGGGGGCTCGGCGTTATGGTGATGATCAACAAAACCTCCACTGGTGATTTTACTGAGGGGGACAAGGAGAATCTCCTCTTACTTCTGAATTTCGTCGCAGTTGCTGTGGAAAATGCGGCTCTTGTCAAGGATAAGCTGGCTCAACAGAAAATTCAGCAGGAGATGGCTATTGCCAAGCAGATCCAGGAAACGATTCTGCCGCAGGATATTGACAGCATTGAGGGCGTCGAAATTGGTGCTATCTATTTCCCTGCGCGCGAAGTCGGTGGCGATTTCTATGAGGTCATCAAGCTGGACGATCAGCGACTCATGGTGATTATCGGCGATGTCTCCAACAAGGGCGTCCCGGCGGCACTGGTAATGTCCGCTACTTCTGCAGTAATCAAAACGACCCTGGAAGGCCAACGGTCTATCAGTGTATCTGAACTTGCCATCAAAGTAAATGAACTGGTGGCTGAACAGATTATCCGTGAACGAGAGATGTTCGTCACGCTTTTCTTCTGCTGTTTCGATTTGGAACAACGCAAGTTGACCTGGTGCAACGCTGGCCATATGCCTGGTCTATTCTGGGATGACCAGGAGCGGAAGGTTGAAGAGCTTGCCGAAGGCGGACCGATTCTTGGCCAATTCTCGGGCATCCAGTACAAGCAGGGCGTAAGAGATATTGCTGCCGGCGATCGCTTGTTCCTATATACGGACGGCTTGACTGAAGCAATGGACTCTGATGACAACCTGTTCGGGCGAGAACGGGCAGAGCAGGTTCTAACTGCGGAAATCGGACTGCCACCCAAGGAGTTCTGCCATAAGGTTAAGGAGTGGGTTGATCGGTTTGCCCAGGGAGCGTCGGAAGATACTCACGATGATTTCACCATAATGCAGATCAAGGTCGAGTAGGATGACCACCTACCATTTCACATACCGGTCGGTACCGGAATCTCCGGACCTGATGCTTGATGACCTGATCACTGTATTGAGAGAGCACGAAGTGCAAGAGGCGCTTTTCAATCGCATTTGTGTGGCTGTATCCGAAGCTTTCACCAATGCAATGGTACATGGGAACCGGCGTGATTCCGGTAAGATCATTAATGTGGAGTTGGAAGTAAACAAATCCTCCGTGGTTGCCGATATTACCGACGAAGGAACAGGGGGGATTGAACGCATCAAGACCAGAAGGCCGGCAAATACAATGTCGGAAGGTGGTCGCGGAATAGATTTGATACAGCATTATGCGTCGAAGGTTAGTTTTGACAACACCAACAGTGGTGGGCTGAAAGTATCGATTTCCTTCGATAGAAACAGAGAAAATATAGTTTGCAATAGTTGATTTCTCGGGAGGACGAAATGGAGATCAAAAGTCGTGAAGAAGGGAATGTGGTTGTTTTTGCACTCAGTGGTCGGCTGGACCTGGCAAGTGGCGCAACCTTGAAGGAGAACCTCAAGAAGTACTTCGAGAAAAACGCCACGTCGATCCACCTGAATCTGACGGAAGTTGAGTTCATCAACAGCTCTGGCCTTGGAGCGCTGGTGTCTATCATGAAGGAGATCAGACTTCGTAAGGGGAGGCTGACACTGTCGAACCTTGCCAGCTATGTACAGGAGATATTTGAGATTACACAACTCTCTCACATTTTTGAGATTTATGTTACAGAGGAAGAAGCGCTTGGCTCCTTCCAGACAGTGGCGGCAAAATAGGAAAACAAACGCTCTTAAGGAGGGTGTTCCACATGAGCAACGTGGAAGAACAGATAGGAGAATTGCTTGCAAGACTCCAGTCGCCGGACTTTTTCGAGAGAGAGGAAGCAGTCAAGCAACTGGGCAGCTTCACTGAAGACGAGGCTGTCGCCGGACTGGTTCTGGCGATGGAAGATCCGGACCTGGGAATCCGTGAGTTGGCAGCCAATCAGCTCGCCGGTAAAAAAGGGCAGGTAGCATCGCAACTCCTGATAAGATTTCTGGCGAACGATGACATAGGCACACGAAACCTGGCTTCGGAAGTTCTGGTAAAGATCGGTGCGGAAGCTGTTCCGGCATTGGCAGAGTATATCGAATGCGACGATCACGACGTACGCAAGTTCATCTGTGATGTCCTTGGGTTGATCGGAGACGATCAGGCACTTGAGGCGCTGAATAAGAGGTTGTACGACGAGAATGGTAATGTTGTCTGTTCAGCAGCAGAAGCTCTTGGTGAAATCGGTAAACCGGACTCTGTCGAGCCGCTGATAGCGATTGCAAGTAAGGTTGATGACGTCCGACTGTCCGCCCTGGAAGCTCTTGGCAAGATCGGTCATTCTTCGGCACTCGAACATCTTTACACTTATCTTGATAGCGACGATCCAATCGTGTTTTACGTAGCCTGTGAGGCTATCGGCAAGATCGGTTTCCCTGAGTCGGTGCAACAGCTCTCAGAGTTGCTGAAATCACAGGATCGTTCTCAGGCTGAAGCAGCCCTGTCTGCCATCATCGAGATCAGCGTTCAGCAAGGTGGCAAGATCAACATTGATTTACCTCTCGATGAATTCTCAGAATTCCTGTTTGACGGTATCAAGAGTGGCAATCAGGCAATCACTGAGTTTACGCTATCTCGGCTGGGACATTGGTTCGGGAACAACGTCGTTAATGGTCTGCTTGACGTGATGGACTATGTGGATGACGAGCGTCTGGAACGTATCACCGAAGTCCTCGGTGATGTTGGGCAGGTAACCGCTAAACCGATTGTAGCGAAACTGCTGAATGCTTCAAAGTCGCTGAAACTCAAACTCCTCGAAGTTGTCAAACAGTACGCAGATGAGGAAATCGGGAAGGAACTTGTGCAGTTCACGCACGACGAAGATGCCGAAGTAAGGCAGAAGGTTGCGCACATTCTCGGTGTTTCCGGATATCAGGGAGCTGTCGGAGATCTGAAGCGTCTTGCTGAAGATCCCAACGGACACGTTCGGGCAGCGGCTTTCTCTGCATTGGGTTGGCTGTGCTCGGATGAGGACGTTGAGTTCATCTTCAAGGGTTTGGACGATAAGTATTCAGATGTCCGGGAAGCTACCGTAGGTGCCCTGGTTATCATTGGTGATGCCAGAGTTGTGTCCAAGTTTACTGCCGATTTGTATCACGAAGATGCTGAAAGGCAGCGGTTGGCTGTGACGGCTCTGGGGTGGATCGGAGAACAGGATGTAGTTGAGCCGCTACTCAAGGCGATTAATCATCCGGATCCTGCTGTTCGTAAGTCGGCCATTGCATCTCTCACCCGTATTGGCAATGCCGGCGATCTTGGACCGATTGTTGTGGCTCTCAACGACGAGAACAGCGGTGTTCGCAAGGTTGCGGTCAGTGCCCTGGCGTCGATGAGGGGTGCCGAAGCCATTAACGATATCCGATTCCTGCTCGATGACGATGACGTTTGGGTCAGGTATCACGCTATGACAGTGATCGGCGATATGGGACAGGCTGAGTTTGCAGATTCCATTATCCCCTATCTCAATGACGAGATGGACGTGATAAAGATTGCCGCAACAAAAGCTCTGGCACAGATGGGCAGTAAGAGCGCCTTGCCGATGCTGACTGAACTTACGAGGGACAATAATCAGGATCTGGCAAAGGCTGCTCAGAAGGCTGTATCCAGAATCGGGAGCAACGAGTGAAGGACAAACCGTCAATACTGGTGGTCGATGACGAATTGCTAATTCGGGATCTGCTCTACGACTTTTTCTCAGGTCAGGGTTGGAACATTGCTGTTGCAGAGAATGGAGAAAAAGCGCTGGATATCCTGCATGACCGGAAGATAGATATTCTGTTGTCAGATATCAAAATGCCGGAGATGGATGGGCTGGCGCTTTCCAGCAGGGTCAAGGAAACTCATCCGGACCTTCCGGTGATTCTGATGACGGGTTACCCGTCGGTGGATACGGCAGTCTCTGCGTTGAGAAACCAGGTAGCGGACTACATCATAAAGCCGTTTAACATCAATCAACTCCACAAGCTGATTGAGGCCAAGCTCACGGAACAAGAAGCGTAAGCTGCAGTGACTTGGACAGTATGACAACAATAGGGTGTTAGCATGGCAACAGGTTTTGAATCCGATCTCGAAATGTCAGTAGAAGATTTCACGACCTTTCGGGACTACGTTCACGAGAAGAGTGGCATCTACTTCGCTGAAAACAAGATGTACCTGGTCAAGAACCGGCTACAGAAACGGATGGCCGAGCTTGATATGAAGACTGTCCGTGACTATTTCTACCATGTCAAGTATGATACGTCACTCAAAGAGTTCAATCACCTGATGACTCTGATCACGACGAACGAAACCAGCTTCTTCAGGAACGAGCCTCAGTTGAAGAGTTTTTCCGACGAAGTTCTCCTCAAAATGATTGAGGAAAAGCAGAAAGCGGGCAAATCCAGGAGTCTGAAGATCTGGTCCGCTGGATGTTCCACTGGTGAAGAACCGTACACCTTGGGAATGATGATCCTGGAGAAACTGAAGGGTCTGACGGGATGGAAAACGGAGATTATCGCCAGTGATATATCTGAGGCCGTGCTCCAGAAAGCTCGCCGCGGTGAGTACGCAGGCATTACTCTGAGGAACGTCAGTCCGGACATGCTCAACAAGTACTACACCAAGAACGGAGATCTGTATCAGATCAAGCCTGAGGTGAAATCCCTGGTCAAGTTCTCTCATTTGAACTTGAACGACACGCGGAAGATGGCCATGATGAATAACATGGATGTGATCTTCTGTCGCAATGTGATGATCTACTTCTCAGAGGAAGTGAAGAAACAACTCGTCAGAGGGTTCTTTAATGCTCTCAAGCCTGGTGGATACTACTATATAGGCCATTCCGAGACGCTTCACGGCCTTTCCAAGGCATTCAAACTCGTCTATTTCAAGAATGCCCTGGTCTATCATAAAGAGGTTGGAGCTGCAGGGACAGAAACCAAAACAAAGACCAGTACGTTCAGTCGTCCGGCAAAAACGGCCACCGCGAGTCCCGGTGCGGCTTCAGGTGCCTCGCGTGCTCTTGATCTGCTGGCGAAAATTAAGAAGCCAACAGTTGGTGTGAAATGATGAACGACAAAATACGTTATAAGATAGGGTGTTACTCATGAACCGGACGATTCTCGTAGTCGATGATTCTCCCACCGTGGTCAAGTTCGTGACCCTCTCCCTGAAAAACAAAGGGTTTACTGTGGTGGCAGCTTGCGACGGTATGGACGCATTGGAGAAAATGTCAAATCTTTCGAACAGTGTGGACCTTATCATCACTGATCTCAACATGCCTAATCTTGATGGATATGGGCTGATTGAGGCTGTAAGACAGAATAAGCAACTTGATGAGACGCCCATAATTATTCTGTCCTCGGAAGAGGAGGAAGAGGACCGCCAGCGGGGGATTGAGGTCGGCGCCAGTTCCTATCTGGTTAAGCCGTTTAAACCCAAGTTATTGCTGACGGAAGTGTCCAAGTACTTGTGATAAGCGATAAAGATAAGATTGATACAGGAAACAGTAAGGGGGCGACGTGGCGAATATGAAAATCCTCGCTGTAGATGATAGTCCGACAATGCGCCGGATAATTATCAATACTCTCAAACGGGCCGGTTACGAAGATGTCGTCGAAGCCAGCGACGGGAAAGACGCACTGGCCAAGGTCGAAATTGAGAAACCGAATTTCATTATCACTGACTGGAACATGCCGGAAATGGATGGTTTGACACTTGTCACTACCTTGCGAAGTAAGGACGAGTACAAGAATCTGCCTATTCTGATGGTGACAACACGATCAGTCAAAGATGATATAATGGAAGCCATGAAGGCTGGGGTGAACAACTACATCGTCAAGCCGTTCACGCCAGAGACTCTGAAAGCGAAAATAAATCAGGTACTGGCTGGCTAGCCAAGTAGACAAACAGGAGGTTAGCGATGTCACCTACGGATAATTTGCAGGCTAAAATTCAGCAGGAGATTACAGAACTGACCACATCGGTTTCTGGACTTGTTGAAAGCTTCCGGAAATTGCAAAACCCGCTGGCAGAATCCCACAGAAAAGTTCCACAGGCCACCAACCAGTTGGATAAGATTTCTGAGCAGACCGAGGCTGCCACAAGCCAAATGCTTGACATGATAGAGCAAATCACTCAGCGGGAAGATGAGATCATCAAGGATCTTGGAGTGGTCAAGCAGAAGGCAGAATCCGGTGAAACCACAGAAATTGGAGCTTTGGCAGACGTTCTGACCGTGAAGGCCACTACGAATCTCAATGATGCTTACGCGATCATGGAGGCCTTACAGTTTCAGGACATCACTGCGCAGCAGATGGATCACGCAGCGTCCCTTCTGGAAGATATTGAAGGCAAACTCCGACACGTCCTTACGAATGTGAGTGGGGACGAGGCTCCAGAAAAGCTGGAGGAACCTGCTATCCAGAAGAAAAAAAGAGCATACGATCCGCATGCCGATCTATTCAACAAGACGACGAATCAGGAGGATATTGACTCCCTGTTTCAGAATCCCAAGCAACAGCCTGTGGAGTGAGCTCTATGTCCAACGATGTCGATTTCGAAATGGATGAGATGAAGGAAATCATTGATGATTTTCTTGTTGAAGCCGAAGAACTTATAGATTCGCTCGACAATAACTTTGTTAAGCTTGAGACGTCACCATCTGATCTCGACCTTCTCAACGAGATATTCCGTGCCGTTCACACTGTAAAAGGGACATCCAGCTTCCTTGGGTTTGATCAGGTAACTGAGCTCTCCCACAAGATGGAAGATGTTCTTAACAAGCTTCGCAAATCTGAGCTGGCTGTGACGGCCGAGATGATGGACCTTCTCCTGGAGTCGCTTGACATCCTCAAAGTTCTTCTGGACAATGTTCGGCAGAATAAGGAAGAGGTGATCGACCTCACTGACGCAATCGCTCGACTGATCGCAATTCAGGAAGGCGGAGAAGCCGGTCCGGCATCGGAAGAGAGCACACCAGAGGTGTCCGAAACTGCGACCAGCAATACCGAGCCAGCTATCGATGATCCAACTGATCAATCGATAGGTGCTGTGTCAACTCCGGCACAGGATGGCGGTCCTGCTTCCGCTGGTGACGCGCCCCAGAAGAAGAAGTTGCCCAAGAAGTCGGGTACTCTGGGGAAATCGGGAGATCAAACCATCAGGGTGGACGTGAATCGTCTTGACAGCCTTATGGAGATCATGGGGGAACTGGTGCTTGCCCGCAATAGCCTCTTGCAGACTATTAACAGAGTATCAGATGAAGAGAACATCGTCGAGACCAGGGAGCAGCTTTCCAGGACGGGAGCCTCCCTCAACTTTGTCACGAGCGAGCTGCAACTGGCTGTAATGAAGATGCGCATGCAGCCTATCGGTAAAGTGTTTGGCAAATATCCCCGTATCGTACGCGATCTTGCCCGTGACCAAAAGAAAGAAATCGACTTGCAGATTACCGGCGAGAGCACAGAATTGGATCGTTCCGTGATCGAGGAAATCGGCGATCCGCTGGTGCATCTCATCCGTAACTCATGTGATCACGGTATTGAGTCACCCGAAGATCGCAAAGCCAAGGGTAAACCCGCCAAGGGAGTTGTCAAACTTTCGGCCGGCCAGGAAGGTTCCAATATCATCATCGAAATCCAGGATGATGGGAAGGGGTTGGATGTCGATGCTATCCGCAATAAGGCGGTGGAACGCGGTTTGGTCAGTGAGACCGAGGTGCAGAGGATGTCCGAGAAGGAGGTTTTTAGATACATCTTCGGAGCCGGTTTCTCGACAGCCAAGGTTGTTTCGGATGTTTCCGGTCGTGGTGTCGGCATGGATGTGGTTCGCACAAATATCGAGAAACTCAACGGCATCATCGAGTTGGATTCGACAGTAGATGTCGGCACTACCATCACCATCAAATTACCGCTGACGCTGGCCATCATGCAGGGGTTGTTGGTAGAATCCGATGATGAAGTATTCATTCTGCCTCTGGCTTCAGTGTATGAAACAGTGCGGACAGAACAGGCCAATGTCTACTATGTTAATCAACATCCGGTGTTGCGCCTGAGGGATGAGATCATACCTATCGTGAACCTGGGCGAAGTGCTACGCAACGGTCCCGGCGGATTTATCATGAGTGAGAAGCCGTACATTGTCGTTGTAGGGCTTGCCGACAAAAAGTTAGGAATCCTCATCGACCATTTCCTCGGTCAGGAAGAAATTGTTATCAAGTCGTTAGGGTCATATCTGGGAGCTACAGAAGGTGTTGCCGGTGCAACCATACTCGGTGACGGCAGAATCAGGCTGATTATCGATTTGCTTGGTCTGTTCAACATTGCAAAAAGTCTCAGTTAGCTGGAATCCGCACAGTGACTAATACTGAATCACAGATACGGATCGTCGTGGTTGACGATTCCGCATTTATGCGCAAAGCTATCACCATGATGCTGGAGTCCGACCCCCAGATCAAAGTGGTCGGTTCCGCGAGTAATGGCGAAGAGGGTATTGCTCGTGTCAAGCAGCTCAAGCCTGATCTTGTGACGATGGATGTCGAGATGCCGCGCATGGATGGTCTGACCGCTCTTAGGCAGATAATGGCAACCAATCCCGTGCCGGTTATGATGGTCTCGTCAATTACGACCGATGGAGCCAAAGCTACTCTCGCAGCTCTCGAACTTGGGGCCGTCGATTTCATACCGAAACAGATGTCCTATGTGAGTCTTGATATAGTCAAGATCAAGGAAGAACTCGTTGCCAAGATCAAGAACATTGTCAGTCGCAAGCACATTCTCATGGCGCGTTTCCGTACGCGCAGTTCTTTCAGTGCTGCCGGAAAAGATTCCGGTCAACCCAGCAAACCAGCCCCGCCAGTACGTACTCCCACACGTTCAGTCATCAAAGCCAAGCGACATCACAAGATAAACATTATCGCCCTTGGCTCTTCAACCGGCGGGCCACCTGCTCTTCAGGCCGTAATCCCGAAGCTGCCGAGAAATCTGCCGGTAGGCATGTTAATAGCTCAGCACATGCCTGAGATGTTTACCAAATCTCTGGCAGAGAGACTTGACGGCTTGTCACAAGTGACGGTCCGCGAAGCATCCGACGGTGATGCCGTCGAACCGGGACTGGTGCTCATTGCTCCCGGTGGCAAACACATGACCCTGAGGAAATACGGAGGCAAAGCACGTGTTGCTGTTTCCGACAAACCAACCGATACTCTTTACCACCCCTGCGTTGACGTCATGATGAACTCAGTTGCCGAGGCGTATGGTGGTTCGACCATGGGTGTTGTTCTGACGGGAATGGGTTCCAACGGACTTGAGGGCTCCAGAAATATCAAGAACAAGGGCGGAATCCTCATCGCTCAGGATGAAGCCAGTTGTATCGTGTACGGGATGCCGCGCGCGATTGTGGATGCCAAAATCGCCGATCACGTGACCTCTATTGACCAGGTAGCTTCTGAAATCACCAGCTATTTCTAACAAGTTTTAGTTGAAAAAGACCGTTTTTCGCACCATCCATTGCTTTATGGGTAGAATGGATAGCGTTATGGATAACGAGCACGATGTACTGCTGGATGGTGATGCGAAGACTTCGGATGAAGTTCTGAAATTCGCCGATTCCTACGAATCTTTTAGCAGAATAGTGAACAGCCTTCAGAGGCAATACATTGAACTGAAGGACGAGTTTACGCAGCAAAATGACCAGTTGTTCGAGACTAATCGGCAACTTGCTGAGATGACTGAACGCAATCTGGCAGCCAATGAGTTTCTCAACAGCATCCTTGATTCCATGTCGGCTGGAGTGATCGCTATTGACCGCGATGGCCGGATCACTCAGTTCAACTCTGCGGCATCGCTAATGCTCGGTATTCCGGTTCGAGAGCCGTTGGGCCAGCTATACCGTGAGATTATTCCGCCGGGAGATCCAATTGACGCCAACGCTCTTCGCTCATCTGAGACCGGCAAGGCAGTAGATTGCACCGAGAAGAAGATTGATCTGCCGGATGGGACTCGCCTGATCGTGTCCACCTCAACAGCTATACTTAAAGACAGGAGTGGGAAGCCTGCTGGCGCAGTGGAAGTACTGCATGATCTGACGAAAACCAAGAAAATGGAGCGGGAAATCGCCCGTCTGAACACTCTGGCTGCATTAGGTGAAATGGCTGCCACCGTGGCTCATCAGGTACGGAATCCGCTCTCGGGTATTCTGGGGTACGGATCACTTCTCAAACGCGAATTGGAAGCGGATGATCCCCGTCAGAAACTCATTAGCAAGATCACCGAGGGTGTCGAAGTTCTCAACGCAACTGTGACAACCCTGTTGGACTATACCAGGAATGAGGAGTTGAATTGCGAATACGTGGCGTTCGGGGAATATATATCCGATGCAATTGCCCAGTTTCGTCGAGAAAACCCCGATCTTACACGTCAGATGGAGCTTAGAGTTGAACCTGCTGCGTCGCCTGGCAATGTCCCGGTCATGGTGTTGATAGACCCGGTCCTGTTCAGACAGGTGCTCTTCAATCTTCTTACCAATTCCTGTGAGGCTTGCCGTATGGAAGGGACCGTGAACGTAGCCTTTCGAAAGGTGCCGCGTCAGCGGGCGGTAGAGCAATACGCAAAGAGACTACTGATTGGTTTGGACGAAACAGTTCTTGAGCTGCGCATATCGGATGACGGTTGCGGGATTTCCCAGGAAGTCCTCAGCAGTTTGTTTTCGCCATTTTTCACGACGAAACATGGCGGCAATGGACTTGGACTGGCTGTGGCACAGAAGATAGCCAAGGCGCACGGTGGTGACCTCGGGGTTGATCAGTCAACGACCGGCGGCGCTACGTTTACATTGCTGCTACCCGTAAGGATGGGGCAGACCAACAGGGAGACATAGCAACCCGGCATGGAGGCCTTGCAATGAAATACTCGGTTTTGGTTGTGGACGATGACAGATATGTCAATGAGTACGTAGCAGAAACGGTTTCTCGATCAGGTTTCGCTGTGGAAGTGGCTTACTCTGGTGAGGAAGCTATCCTCAAGCTCAGGAATAAATCCTGTGACATTGTTCTGACCGACCTCAAGATGGATGGCATGGACGGTATTGCCCTTCTGGATCATATCAAGAGAGTCAATCCCGATATCGCAGTCGTGCTAATGACAGCTTATGGCTCAGTTGAGAAAGCAGTAAGCGCGATCAAGAAGGGAGCGCATGATTTTCTGTTGAAACCAGTGACGCCGGACACGGTGGAACATGTTCTGAAACGAATCTCTGAGACGATCCGACTCAAGGCCGAAAACGAAATGATGCGGCAGGATATTGCGGCCAAGTTCCAAAGTATGGTTGGCAAATCCAGCCAGATGAGAGAGGTGTTCGAGCTGATTCAGTCCGTTGCAGTCGCTCGCTCGACAATCATGGTTACCGGGGACTCAGGTACCGGCAAAGAGATGGTCGCACGGGCAATTCATTACTGCTCCAATCGCAAGGACAGACCTTTCATCAAACTCAACTGTGCGGCACTGCCGGAAACGTTGGTCGAGGCAGAGCTGTTTGGGTATGAGAAGGGGGCGTTCACAGATGCCAAAAAAACGCGCCGGGGAAGATTCGAACTGGCCCACGAAGGAACATTGCTACTAGATGAGATCTCGGAGATGCCGCTCAATTTGCAATCAAAGCTTCTTCGCGTTCTCCAAGAAAGGGAGTTTGAACGAGTTGGCTCCAGTGAAACGATCTCTGTTGATGTCAGGTTGATCGCCACTTCGAATAGGAATCTCAAGGAGTACAGCGCCGCTGGCAGGTTCAGGGAAGACCTGTTTTACAGACTCAATGTTATTCCAATTCATTTGCCGCCATTACGAGAGAAGCCGGAAGACATCCCGCTCCTGATCGATCACTTCATTGTGCGTTACGCCACTGAAAACGGCAAAGAGATAAAGGGCATTAGCCCGGCTGCCCTGAGCTTGATGGTCAAATACCCCTGGCCCGGAAACGTACGTGAACTGGAAAACATGATCGAACGAGCAGTAGTGACCACGAGCAGTGATTTGCTCACTGAAAGCGATTTTCCGGTGGATATTTCCTTAGGCGACATAGCCTATGTGGGCGGGGGGCTGAAGGTACCCATGAAGCTGGAAGAGGGCAGCAAATACCTGATTCTGAAGACACTGGAGAAGTTCAACGGAAACAAAACTCGTGCAGCCGAGGCTCTGGGGGTTTCCACAAGGACCATTCGGAACAAACTGGCCGAATACGCCGAAACAGAGTCGAAAGAACAAGAATCTCATGCCGATTTGAATTGATGGGCCGCGATTAGCCTGCCGTC
>Ga0164310_10001467_pt1 | contig 13346 bp, 14 predicted proteins | sample GuaBasSedimGuay1_FD_121795 | JGI IMG/M metagenome (GOLD analysis project Ga0164310, IMG submission 121795) | Subseafloor sediment microbial communities from Guaymas Basin, Gulf of California, Mexico - Guay1, Core 4569-9, 0-3 cm | ecosystem: Environmental > Aquatic > Marine > Hydrothermal vents... | reverse complement strand
CAAAGAATCTTTGAGAAGGCCCATAGGGGCTATGATACTTGGCGGTATTCAATCCTCAACTGCCATCTTTCCTCCATAATCATAGTATACATTCAATAACATTGAATAATATAAAATTGTTGATTAGAAAAGGAAGTTTTTCTTAAGAAAGATCCTCCTCTTTTATCTTCTCTTCAAGACTTTTCAATTTGCCATGCTCAAGAACTCTGATGCTTGTCTTAAGTCTCACTCTAACTCCCAGCCTACGGAAGAGCCAGTATAGATCCTCTCCAGAGATTTTATCTCTTATCCTTCCCTCCACTATAAGCTTTAGAAGTAAACTCTCAACATACTTAGCTGCTTGAGGATATTGAGCTCTGGCTGCGTTTAGAACCTCCCATGCTCTTCCAACAAGAAATCTGTCAAGAATTTTTTGAGGGGTCTTCCCTTTCTTCTTCTCCTTTTCCTTCTTCCTTTCCTTGAGAAGCCTTATCATCTCCATGAGTTTCTTTCGTCTTATAGCTGCAAGCTCGCTATCCGACAATTCATTTCTCCTCCATGAAAAATGTTAATTTCCGATTTTATTATTATTCGAAATGCAAGAAAAATGTTTATCGAAGTAATCGTTAACCTTGAAGCTTATATCTTAGAATCGCGGCGACGCCTCCAAAGGATTTCAAGAGCATTTCTCCCTCCTCTGTCTCCGCTGAGGTTACCTCAACATTTGCGCCGGCCTTCTCGGCTAAGTCGGCAAGTTCTTCGATTACCTCCGTCTTCTCAGCAATCTGTAAGGCCATAACGTGACATTTGGGACAAGGAGTATTGCTGATATTCTGTTCCAACCCTTGAACTTCTCGACTCCTCACGGTCTGGTAATATGCATACCCACATGATGCACATTCAATCTTTACACGTATTTTGTCGAGTTTCTCCGAGATTAAAAGAGTTTCGACAAGTCCGCTTTCAAGAGCTCTCCTAACTTCTTTTTCTCCATAAGTCGCCATTTCCGTATCGTGACCAATCTCGTAAAGGAATCTCTGGATTATGCGTCTTTCCTCAACGTATCTAACGTTTTTTATTATCTCTGGCGCTTTCTCAACAATCTCTTTAACTCCCTGTTCACTAGTGTATGCAGTATCCACCGTTGCAACTATCTTCTCCTTCAATCGGTAGTCTAGATACTGTCCCTTCATGAAATCCAGCTTTGTAGGACCTGGACCACCAATTATTATTCCCTTAAGATTTGGAATAGGCAGAAATATCTCGTTCGCATGATTTCCAATCCTTTTGAAAAAATCGATGAGCTGCATCTCACGTAACCGCTCAAACCTTCTGGCCGACTGACCTCCAGCACGATGTTTTCCAGGAATTCCAGAGGTTATTTCTCGAACAATCTCTAGACGTCGTCCTACTAGAGTGGCAAATGTAGCCTCACTCGAGTCTAGAAGGAGAATGCCATAAGTCTCAGTTTCCTTAAGCATCTCCATGAGAAAACTGAGATGAAATTTTGAGTCACACCTATATAAATAGATCTTTATAGGCTCAGGTGGAACTATCACGTATGGTCCTTCAATCTTTTCGCTTCCAGGACCATTCTGTGGGATCGCTCCGCAGAATATGACAAGGCCATTTTCGGGAACGGTCTTGAACAGCTTTAATTTCTGGATAACCTTGACAATTGCGTCTTGAACATTCTTACGTGTCGTATTAGACTTTATATTTGAGGCTGTCCCCCACTCCTCCTTGAGCATAGAGACTACTTCGCTTATCTGCCTTCCGGGAGGAACATACAACGAGATTAGCTCTGTTCCTCGTCCCTCCTTAGATGCCAGATTCTCAAGTATCTTCTTTAGTCTATACCTTTCAAGCGATGTTCTCTTCCGCGACATCGATTGTTCCCCAAATTAACAGTAAGGACGGTTTCTTGATAGATGAAAGGAAAACCTATTAAACGTTTAGTTCGCTAGGCTTTTTCCTTTTTGACTTTCTATTCCATGCTCCGCTCACGTATCTCTTCACGCTTCTTAAGAGTGTAGGATTATGAAGCAATAATACTGCCAATAGATGCGAACATCCTCCTCTCTTTAGGAAGCCGGGACATGTACAACTAAAAGTTCCATCAGTTCTCTGCGCTACGAGGTATGTACCATGCTCCCCAACGACGTTATAGACTCCGTCGCCTACACGCTCTATCCTTTTCTTCTGTACAAGCTCATAAGCCTTCTCTATCATCCTATCTATTGGCAATATCGATCATCCAGCAATTTAGATCAATTCTTTAAATACTCAAAAAAATATTTAAGGGTGTAGCTAAAGCTCAGATAATTAAACTCCTTTATGGAGCGGCTTGGTCTTTCCGCATAATCTCTATCCATTTCTTCTTAATCTTACAGACTATCGTATATGCGGGGTCAAATACGTTGCCGACATCATATTCTACGCATTCGCCGAGGAGAATATGTGCAGCTTCATCTCCTAATCCGTAATCTTCCTGAAGCCACCGTAACATCTCTGTTGTAGCATGCTGGAGAGCTTGATCAAGCGGACGAGCATTTCCAACAGTCATAATGTAATCCTTGTTCTCTGCACGCGGCCACTCTATACTTTTATCTTTTATCACTTTAACCTTAAACCTTACATCAAAGGAAACCTCAATTCCCGTTCCGATTATTTCTCCATCTCCCTGCACAGCATGTCCATCCCCTATGAAAAATAATGCCCCTTCAGCAAATATTGGAAGATAAACTGTAACGCCCGATACAAATCCACGATAATCCATGTTTCCGCCATATTTTCCAGAGGTAGCTGATGATATGGCCTGTCCTTTTGGGGGAGCTACGCCAATACAGCCGAGCATCGGATTTATTGGAAGAATAAGTTGCCCCGCTAATACTTCAGGCTTTATTAAAGTCGCAGTTCCCTTTTCCAAATCGATCTCCCACTCAGCCAGCATTTCATGCTTGAACGGAGGTAGATTCATAACATACTCAGGATCCACAACATTCGGAGAAAGCACTGATGAGGATCTTCCAAGCCGCCTGTTTGGCCAAAGTTTCTCAAGATACACCGCTAACACATCATTAGGCTCCGCGCCTTCCACGTAGAACGGTCCTGTAAGAGGATTTCCCGGTTTCGCCACTTGCTCATCCGATGCATCTCTTCCAATATTGTCTATTGTTGATGTAACCACGATGTCGCCGCTGGAGATCCTTAAAGCCGGAGGGTATGCTCCGAAAGCATTATAGTAAACCTTCGGCCGAAAATTATGAATCACTCTCTTTTCATCCTCCTTGATTAGATAGTCAACTATGTTGAATAAACGTTTTTTCACTGATAGGAGATACCGATAATTCTTATAGATCTATGCTTATCTTTCTTTGGGGATATGTCATCCGTCGATATAGCGATAAAGACTCTAAATCATCTGGAGCCTGAAGACTTCCGAGTTTTAATGATAATTGAAATAGATATGAGTCGACATAGATATGTGCCAGAAGATGATATCTTGAGGCTGAGTGAGTTCTCAACGAAGCAGGTAAAATATAGGCTTGATAGACTTAGCAGGTTTAGACTCATATATAGGTGGGCTGGATCATACGTTGGATATGTTCTGAGCACGGCTGGATATGATTGTCTAGCGATAAATGCTCTTGTAAAAGCAAACATAATCGAAGCCTTCGGGAAGTCCCTCGGAGTTGGAAAAGAATCCGATGTTTATGATGCCTTAACGCCGGATGGAAGAAGAGTAGTTGTTAAGTTTCATCGTCTAGGACGGGTAAGCTTTCGTCAAACGCGAAGGCTGAGAGGATATATTGCTGATCGGAGGCATATCTCATGGCTTTACCAGTCACGTCTAGCCGCTGAGAGAGAGTTTGAAGCCTTGAGGAGAGTTTACCCGCATGGAGTATCGGTTCCCGAGCCGATAAGTCACAATAGACACGTAGTTGTGATGGACTTCATAGAGGGAGCCGAGCTTTACCGCGCTCCTGAAGTTCCAAATCCAGATGAGGTTTTAGATGAGATCCTCCAGAATGTGCGGATAGCATATCAGAAGGCGGGGGTCATACATGCAGATCTAAGTGAGTTCAACGTAGTTTTAAACCCACACTTCCACATATTAATTATTGACTGGCCTCAATTCGTCACCGTGGATCATCCGAATGCCGAGGTTCTTCTGAGAAGAGATATTAAAAACATACTAACCTTTTTCAAGGAACGATTTAATGTGGAAAGAGATATTTACGAAGCCTTAGAGGGCATAAAGAAGCCTCTGAAGAATGTCAAGTGAGAGCATATATATGAAAGGCTATATGTGAGTTTACAGTTTTAGGAGACTAAGCATGAGAAAGCTTATAGTAGGGGTTGACCCAGGAGTAACGGTTGGGTTAGCTGTTCTATCACTGGATGGAAAGCTCATCTCAGTTAGGAGTAGACGGGGATGGAGCATCTCCGAAATTGTAAAGGTAATCTCTGAGCTAGGAGAGCCTACAATAATTTCAAGTGATGTTTCACCACCGTCTGGGATGCTTGAACATCTATCACATAAGCTGAACGCCGTTCTTTTCGCACCTCCGATCTCAATGGGAGCCGATGAGAAGCGACAAATCGCGAGGGAATACGCAGATCTTTACGGTCTCAGATTGGAGAATAACCATGAAGCCGATGCATTAGCTGCAGCAGTAAAGGCATACAAACATTACGAGAAGAAGTTCAAGCATATAGATGCTTATGTAAGGAGAACTTCTCTAAAAATCTCAGTTGATGATGTGAAAGATTTAGTGGTCAGAGGATACTCTATGAAACGAGCCATCCAGCATCTCCAAGGAATCGACAAATATAGGCCCCCACCCGTAACGAGGAGACATACACCCAAAGAAGAACAGTTAAAGAGCTTGGTGGAGGAGCTTCAAAGAAGGCTGACTAAGGAAAGAGAAAGAGTGAAGCATCTGCAACGAACGAATTTAAAGCTCAAGACTCACATAGAGACGTTGGAGAAGGAAATACTTACGCTTAAAGAGATGATTAGAGAGATCCGAAACAAGCAGAAAATTGAGGTGAGACGTGAAAGAGAATATGCTCTTCTCATGGATGAGCTGGAGAAGGCCAGAGCGAAAGCCAAGAAATACTTCATGAAACTTGAAGAATATAAGCATCGCCTCAATGATATGCAGAGGCTTAGAGATCTAGAAAGCCGAGGAAGACTCACACTATTAAAGCCTATCGAGTCCTTTACCGATAGAGGACTACAAAAAGCTTTCAAGATATATGGAATAAAAGCCGGAGATTTCGTTCTACTCTTGGATCCAAGCGGCGGAGGAGCTGCAACGGCTGAAGAACTCGCAAGAAGAGGAGTTAAGGTTGTTGTAACAAAGGGGCGAATGTCACATAACGCTTTGGAGATATTCGAGAAATACATGATACCGATCATTAACTATGAGAATTTAAAGGTTGAGTGGATAGAGGGTCTTCCCTATGCTGACCCTAAAGATTTGAGGGAGCGTTTAAGAATGATGGAGAAGAAAGAAGCGCTTGCAGCTTACCGCCAGTTTAAAGAGATGCTGGAGGATCATAGACGAGAGGCACTTAGAGATTCTTAACTCGTCTTTTTCAAGGAGCAATATCTCCTAACTGGACATTCTAGACATCTTCGTTTCTTACAATACTCAAGACTTATTCTTACAAGAGATGATTCATAAGATTCTATGTCACTTATCCCTATACGCCTAGCTACGTCAATGGCGATCCTTGAGGGAGCGGGTTTAGCCTTCTCCCATATTCCCCTCAATTCTCTTAAGAAAATATTTATGCAAACAGGGCCTACTCCTCTGAAGCTCATCAGACGCCTCTCAAGATCCTTCGGGTTTTCCGCCGCCTCATGAAGAGCCTCAAGATCTCCATATTTCTCCTTGAGATTTTTCATTATCTCCAATAAGTTTGAGGCTGTAGAGAAATCATATCTCACATATCCTCCGGAGTCTAAAATCTCAACTAGTCTATCCCATCCTGCTTCAAGGATCTTATCTGGAGATGTTAGATCCTCATCCATAAGTATGTAGAATGTTCTCTTAGCAATATCAGATGAGATTCTCTTAGCGAAGAGTATGGATGCTAGGAACCATTTAAATCGGTCTTCTGGCTTCGTTAAGTCTAACCCCAGCTCTTCGGAATAGCTCTTAACGCGGGATAAGATTTCATTTAAGCTCAATCTCTCATTATCTCCAGCGTCTTATATAGACCGCGTCCCCTCATTATTTTCTGAAAGATTTTTAAGAAGGCCCATGAGAAATTTATAAGCCTTGAATGCCGCTTTTCGATCTCTCTCTATACTTGAGACTGGAGCAAGCAGATAAATCCCTTCCAATCCGCGCTTCTTAGATAAGCCTAAAAGCAATCCCGACAATCCTATGACTAGCTTATTGCTGTAAATAGTTGCTCCGATCTCGACGCATTTGGAAATAATATCTTCTGAAGTGCCAGATACAAAGATTCTATCACCAAACGCGGATGTAGGGACACCGTCTACCGCTATCATAAGTCTGCAACAATTTTTCTTCACGAAGTCTAGGAGTACCCCACAGACTTCGAAATACCCATAGATATCTTCCGGAGATGGAGAACCGTCGCCAGTCAAAATGATCAGATCTCGATCTCCTTTCGCGGCATAGAATTCATATCTTGGAGGATGACAAATTCCATTCTTATCGATAAAGACAAAATCTTGGAAGCTAGATGAGTATAATCTTCCGAAGAGGCTTGCCCGCGAAAATTCAACAAGCATCTTAGCAACAGTTACGCCTACATTTCCAATACCCGGAAGCCCAGCAATGAGCACTGGATCCTCTAATTTTGGATCATATAAAACCTTGACGAATGTTTCCTTCATTTCATCTCACCATAATTCCCATATTAATCCCTATAGGTCTTTCGTTAACCTCTCTGTGAAAGCGATTCACTTATCTATACCCAAGGGCTACTTCTGGTTAATGTAATGTTACTTGAGATCATAATTCTAGACATAATTCAGGGATTATCAGCCTTTCTGGCCGTATCCCGTCCTAGAACAACAATCTCTTTCCTCCCTAATATTCAGCATTTCTGTGAAAATGTATTTGAGTCTAGGAAAGTATTCTTCGAATCTCATTAAATATGCTAAGTCGTAATGGAAGGTTGGGAATAGATGAATCCTACGCTTCAATTTTCAAGCTCACATAACTGTTTAGTAACTTGATAAATCTATGTTGGTTCTTGAGATAAAAACAAAAAGGTTCTTTTTCTGTACCAAAAAGAGAGGGAGGGAAGTTCAATAGCATTACCGGATCTCATCATGAAGCTTCTTCGCTTGTTTGTACATTGCACTCCGCATAGTACTGAGCATTCTCAGTGAATACCGTTATACCTACGGTTGTGCCTATGTCACTTGAGCTTATGCTATCTGGGTTTTTAATGTATATCACAAGCGTGTCTCCCGAAGCTAATGGTATGTCGCTGGAGGCCGTGCTGAAGCTACCGGTCGTTCCAGAGACGTACTCAAAGCCTGTTGACGGCAAGCTACTAGCGTATGAAGAATTAGGTGCCAATAGGGAGCCGCTGACTGAAGAGCCGAGTCTCAAATAAGCAACGGTGCTCCAGTTAGCTTCAACCCCTCTCACTTGAATCTTATCTATAACTACGTCTCTTCCTCCGACATTATCAATCGTTAAGGCAGCATATGAATAATCGCCAGTGACGTTAACCCACACAGCTTGCTTGGAGAGCCTCAGATCTTCTTGCTGGGTGCGCGTCGATGTAATGTTAATCGCATACATTGTGACTACTCCGGCTAGAAGCACAGAAACTACTAGAATTATCAACGTTGTAACTACTGTACTTAATGCAATCTTGTTGCTGAGCGCCCTCATTATATATACATTCCCCTACCTTTTCTGGATGAGCATTAGCCACAAAGATAAAAAGAGTTGTGAATTGGCGGGCTGAACTAGATATCTAGCGTCTCGATCAGTAGAACTCTAACCAATTTCATAATCTCATACATAGCTACTCAATTATTAGAAAACCGGATGATTTGCAGCTATTTTTATAGCTTTGCCTATCCGAGTTTCCCTATGGCTTCTCCTCTCACAGTCTTTCTAAATTCGCTACTTTCACGGATGAGGCGATTCATGTTTTCAAGCGTTATCCTTTCTATTCTCGGAGCTTTATTCTCCAGGAAACTAAGTAGTTTTTTCAGTAGTGAACGTTCGCAGAGACCGTTTAGACGAGATGGCGACCAATCTTCTACGAGGCGTATAACTTCTTCTTTTCCAAACTTTCTGAATACATCGGTGAGTATAGATATTATTATAGTATTATGTGACATCACTGCTATTTCAGCTTCCCTTATCGCGTACTGATTTCCATTAAATGAGACCGTTAAGCCGCCTCCTTTTCGGACGATCTTGAACGGATCAACATCCGTTATGCTGTCGCCAAAGTATATGACACTTGATAGATCTGCCCCAGTTTTGTCCACTATCTCTTTTACGGCTCTAGCCTTTTCAAATCCTCCTATGGGATTGACCTCTCTAAGTATTCTTCCAGCCTTCATCTGTGAGATTTCATCCCAAAAAATCTCATCGAGTCTCTTAACTGAACGTTGAACCTCTGCTGATAGATCTTTAAATCTCGTTGCATTTTCTGGAATCTCAATCATCGGCATCTTAGAGATCTCTTTCCTTATTTCCCTCAGCCGCTTGATTTCCTCATCGCTAAGAATGTACTTGTCGAGATCAACCCTTGTACAGTACACGTTCTCCTCTGGAAAGTCTACCGCTCTGCATAGGGCGGAGATGTAATGCTCATAGCTTGTGCTTACAATAAAGGAGGGCATAACGCCTAAAACGAATCTCAGCGTCTCATCAGCTCCAGGAACTAAAAGTATATTCTGAGATGAATAAGCCCTCATACTTTTGTTTGTGGCTCCATAAGCCTTTAGAAAGGGCAGAATGAGCTTAAGGGTGTCTCCGGGCTTGTAATTGGGCCTCTTAACTATATCCGCTTGTATATCATCGTATCTGCTAATGAGAGTAAAGAAGTGCGCTCCGTCAGGTATAAAGTAACTTGCCAACTCGAATGCATTATCATTTTTAGAGATTGGGCCTTCGCAGTCTGTTATGAAGATCGCCTCTTTCATCTTCATCGATCTTTCCTAAGCTTTCTCATGTGCATTATGCTTCTTGAGATATGTTCCTTTGAAGCTACATCTGTCCTATACCATAATGCCCCGCCTTCTATGGCTCTAAGCACATCCAAGGAGATCTCTCGAGCTTCTTGAATAGTATCACCTATTCCCACGGTGCAGATCGTTCTGGATTTAAGTGCATAGAACTTTTCATCCTCTCTTACCTCCATAGATCCGGGATATATTCGTACGTTGTCTCCATACTTCGACGCGATCTTCTCAGCTTTATCTAAAATTATAGGCGTGCCGATCTCTTTGCGTCTAACTTTTCCTGGGAAGAATTTCTCATAGCCGCCGTAGCTTGGAGGAGCTTTATATGTAACTACTGACGCCTTTTCCTCCACTTCAACTCGCATCAGGGATCCTTCAATCATTCGAAGGCAGACTTCAACGAAGTCATCCTTCAATAGTGGGAGAAGATTCATTATCTCGGGATCTCCAGGTCTACTATTATTCTCGAGGATCATAGGTCCATGAGCTGTGTGAATAAATGCTACGTAAAATGGTACTCCCCGAATCTCCGGGTTAAATTCGTCCTCTTTAAGCTTATTGAATATCCTCTCAACTATTCTTCTCTCTTCCTCCCAATCGTTCTCTTCCATAAATGGTAAATAATATCCAGAGTCCTTATATGATCCCATACCTCCAGTGTTCGGTCCTTTATCGCCGTCAAAGGCCCGCTTATAGTCGCGGGTTTCTGGAAGAGGAACTAGATGTTTTCCATCGCAAAATGCTTGGAAGCTTGATTCTTCCCCCTCTACCTTTTCTTCCACTATAACTTTGCCCTCTTTAAAGTTGGCCATGAAATGCTCGTATAATTCTTCACGAGTATTAAAGTGATCCCCCCATACTCCGACTCCCTTACCTGCAGCTGGCATGTCAGGTTTAACAGCTACTTTATTATCCAGCTCGTCCAGCCACTTGAAAAGTTGCTTTTTAACCTCGTTTAGGCTTTTAAGTTTCTTAGGATCGAAAACTTTGAATCTAGGATTAACTTCTGGAACTACTTCCTGAAAAAGTGTTCTCTGGAATACTTTGCTCTTTTCGAGAGCATATTTCTCCGTTGGACAGATCACTGGAATTCCTAAATCTCTCTCCATGAGACCTCTCAATCCAGCAATTATCGGTTTTTCTGGTCCCACAACTGTGAAATCTATCTTTTCTTTATACCTAGCGGCGAATCTAAATATTTCATTTGGATCAAGAGATGGAATAACTATATGCTCCTTAGAATTTTTGATATTAAATGGGTTTTTCTGTTTATCTACAACATATGCATTTACTTTATACTCTCTGCTTCTAAGCAATGAATCTAGAAGAGCTACTCCTCTAGAACCATAAGATACTACAAGTACACCTATCTCCTCCATTGTACTCACAACCTATACTTCAGATCTTTTTAGACGAAGGTCCTCTTAAAAATTAATTATCAATATTCTATTTTGTCATTTCTCTAAAAAGTGCAGAGTAATGCTTCTTTGCTTCTTGCCAAGAGAAGGCTTAACTCCATGAGCCTGCGTCGTTCGAAGATCAATGGCCTCGAAGCCCGTCTCAGAACAATTCTCAATTATTGAAGGAATATCCCAGTTCTTCGCAAGGTTATAGGTGACAAGTCCTAATTTAAATATACTATATCTCCTCCAGTAGAACATTGATTAAAAGAGATCTTTATGAACCCTAGCTAGTGAGGATAAACTTTATATTTAACTTTGTTTCATCCATGATCACTAACATCTGAAGAGAAACCATCAGAATCGGTACTTGTTGATTCTCTTGGTTTTCTTTGGGTGTTAGTTCCGCGACGTAGGACGAAGAACAAATGGCTAATAAACGGATGGAAGCCGCCAAACGCATAGATGGACGCCCTAATCCAGTTTTTAGGGGAATACTTTCTCTGACATGTCATATTCTTTCTTTTATAGTCAGGAATAACCGTCGCGGAGTAACCACATAAAAAGGAGGAAAAAAATTGAAGATTAGTGATTTAAGGCAAGGCATGAGAAGAATAGATGTGGAAGCGAAAGTGCTAGAAGTATCTGAGCCTAGAGAGGTACAGTCAAGGTATACTGGACAAAGATTCAAAGTGGCTGAAGCGACAATAACGGATGGAACTGGAACCATAAAGCTCGTATTATGGAATGAGCAAATCGACCAAGTGAATCCCAACGATACTGTGCGAATCGAGAACGGCTACATCAAAACTTTTCGTGGAGAAATCCAGCTCAACGTAGGGAGATACGGTAAACTAACAGTGCTCCAAGACTAAAGCCTTCACATATTTAGACAAAAGAGGAGAAAGAGAATTGGAATATAGAAGAGGAGTTAGAAGAGGGAGAAGAAGCCGCAGTAGGCCACCGTTGCCAAAGCCTGTTGAAGTAGGAGAAGAATATGAAGTTGACATTCAAGAGCTTAGCAGAAGGGGAGAAGGCATAGCTAGGATAAAAGGTTTAGTAACTTTCATTCCAAACACGAAGCCAGGGGATCACTTGAAAGTAAGAATAACAAGGATAGGTCGAAGACATGCGGAGGCAAGAGCTATCACCGAAGCCGCTGAAAGCTGAACTATACCTACTTAAATAAACGAGTAGATCCGCTCATTTAGAAACAGGTTGGAACTATTTCTTCATCCAGAAGTCTAAGCTAGGTTGTTTCATCTCTTTTACTGCTAACTTCATTTGACTAATTGCCTTCTTAACCCGCTGTCTAGAAAATCCCTTCTCGATGCAGAGAAAATCGTAAAGTTCATCCTCCAATGGCTCCTTATAACCAATAGAATATTTGTCTATTACTTTCGGTTCGAGAAAAATCTTCCTAATCTCCTCATAATTTGAGGAGACTTTATCTTTAATCTCTCTCGGAAGTTTTTCTATTTTTGAGTATTTCCTCAAGAGGCTAAGTGCTTTTTTTGGTCCTATACCCTTAACACCCTCATTAAAATCTGTTCCTATAAGTATAGCTAGATCAATAAGTTGTTCACGTGTGATCTTTATCTTTGAGAGGAAATCCTCCAAAAATATGAGCTCAGGCTCTAAGGGACGGAAAACTCCCTTGCTGGGAAGAAACTCCCTTCCGCTTATTGTTAAGTATCTTATAAGCCGAGGAGTCCCAAAAAGTAGAGAGTCATAATCCCGGCTACTTGAAGCCCACACATCTCCCTTCATTGCCATGTATGCTGCTTGAGCCTCAGCTTCTGCTGGAGCTTGAACCCAAGGTACTCCTAAAAGATCAAGAAGCCTTTTCGCATCTTCAATCATTCTCCACGTCAGTGCTCCGGTCATCACTGCCTTAGAGAAAGCCCTTATGTAATCTCTATCTCTTATAGCTTCAATCCACTCTAGAACTGCCTTCTCTCTAAGCCTCCTCCTCTTCTCGATCTCTTCTTTCTTCAAGGAGGGAGGCTTCCCATCGAAAATAAAGACTAAAGCTAGATGGTATCTTGAGACTAAATGTGTAATTCTATATAGAAGGCCGACGAGATGAGAAGTAACTGAGCCATCCGGGCCTTTCAATGGAGAAGTATCTCTTGCACGGATTAAGGCTAAAAACTGGTATAGAACATTATTTGCATCTACAGCAAGTGATCTTCCACTTATATCCTTTAATTGGATAATATTCTTTACAATTATAGGTGTGAGATTAACTCCCAACCTCTTTCACAACGCTAACAATCCTCGAAATCGCTTAAAGTAGCCCCTTCAGCGCCCTTCCTAAACATCTCATTTATTGCTTTCTCACTATCACCTGGCTTAACATCAACACCTCTAATTGCATCTAAGAGAAGGACAGTTTTAAAACCTAATTTTAAAGCGTCGAGCACCGTACTCTTTACACAGTAATCAGTTGCAAGTCCTCCCACAAATACTCTTCGAATACCAGCATTTTTCAGCTCCTCTTCTAAACTGGTTCCATCAAAACCCGAGTACGCCTCTTTGTCCGGAGATGAAGCCTTAGATACTATTTTAACTTCTGCTGGCAGATTGAGATCTGGATGAAATTCTGCACCAGGAGTTCCTTGAACGCAATGTGGAGGCCACGCTCCACCACGACTTTTAAATGATATATGATTTGGGGGGTGCCAGTCTCTAGTAGCCACTATTAGAGCCTCAGCCTTAGAGAATTTTTCTATATATCTATTTAGTACAGGAACAAT
>Ga0164310_10001465_pt1 | contig 13347 bp, 11 predicted proteins | sample GuaBasSedimGuay1_FD_121795 | JGI IMG/M metagenome (GOLD analysis project Ga0164310, IMG submission 121795) | Subseafloor sediment microbial communities from Guaymas Basin, Gulf of California, Mexico - Guay1, Core 4569-9, 0-3 cm | ecosystem: Environmental > Aquatic > Marine > Hydrothermal vents... | reverse complement strand
GGCTGAGATGAGTATCGAGGAGTTTGAGGAGCTTCTATGACGAATGCAAAGAGTTCGAGTTCTTGGTTGATAGGGCATAATGAGGGATGATACCATGAACATAACCGCTATCTTGCTTTACCTCCTTTCTTTTGCCATTATTTGGCAGTTCGTGGGCTATCCCTCGTTAATGGCTGTGGTTGCAATACGGGCACGGCCAAAAAACAAAGATTATTCTTTTCAACCTTTTGTATCAATCGTAGTGCCAACGTATAACGAGGAGAAAGTAATCGAGAAGCGGATTAAAAATTTGTTTGAGTTGGACTATCCTAAAGACAAATACGAGATTATAGTGGTGGATTCTGGCTCTGCCGACAGCACAGCACAAATTGTGGAGAAGCTCATTGAAAAACACTATTCTTCTGGATTGAACCTCAGATTAATAAAGGAAGAAGAGAGAAAAGGCAAAGCATCCGCAATAAATTTAGGGAAAAAGCATGCAAAAGGGGGGATCGTATTGGTAACGGATGCAAACTCAGTTTTTGATAAAAATGTGTTGAAAGAGATGATGCCACATTTCAAAAATCCAAAGGTGGGTGCAGTCGGAGGGAGATATTGCGTAGCAAATCCAGAGAATTATCTTGCCACATCGGAATCTTTTTACTGGGATTGGGAATACATAATGAGGAAAGGGGAATCTGCACTTGATTCTGCGTGTCTTTTCCATGGCGAGATAAACGCGTGGAGGAAAGAGCTCGTGGATGCGGATACAAGAATGCTCTCGGAGGATTTGGATATGAGCGTAAAAATCAGAAAAAAAGGCTACAAAATCGAATATGAACCTGAGGCAAAGGTTTATGAACCCTCTGCCATCACACCGAAGGATCAGATAAAACAGCGGAAGCGAACAAGCATCGGGACGATACAGAACATGTTTAAGCATTTAAGTTATTTTATACCGCCACGAGACTGGTATAGTTTTCTTATATTTCCTTCACATAAGGCTTTAGCAATGTTTTCACCTTTCATCCTTTTAGCAATTCCGATTCTATACATTCTCACATGGAATATTAAAGTTGTATCCACGCATTTTGTTTTAACTCTGATTGTCTTTGCAGGGATGCTGGCTTTACTAATGTCTTTGAAATCAAGATTAAACAAAGATGGAAAAATGAAATCAGATTTTACAATATCCTCGATACCGAAAATTGTTTATTATGTATTGCTGAACGAGTATCTGATATTGCTTGCGTGGATGAATTTTATATTCAAGAAGTATTCGGTATTATGGGAGAAAGCGGAAGCAACGAGGAGATAAGAATGCGTAGTTATAGGCTAGATAATGTCATTAAAGCCTTTTCTCTCCACACTGGCAATGGTCGAAGCACTGATAGAATTTTTAAAGCTACACAACTTTAAATTTAAAGTAGGCAGGTTTAAATGAAAAATGGAATGCCATTAGTTAGCGTAATAATGGCTGCATATAATGAGCAAGAGCGTTTAAAAGATACTATTGAAAGTATTTTAAACCAGACATTTACTGATTTTGAGTTTATCATCGTTAACGATGGTTCTACGGATAAGACTCAAGAAATTTTGGATTATTATGCTAAAAAAGATGAGAGGGTAAGAATTATCGTGAATGAAAAAAACATGGGTTTAACAAAATCCTTGAATAGAGGTTTAGAAAACGCAATAGGAAAGTGCATAGCTAGAATAGATGCGGGAGATATCGCTCATCCAAATAGATTAGAACGACAAATTAAATTTTTGGAAGAGAATAAAGAGGTCTATATTCTCGGGACATATGGATATTGGATTAATAAAAACAAAGAAATCATTGGAAGTTGTAAGTTTCCTACACATCCTTCCGATATAAAAAAAAATCTATTTGGATTCGTCAGTGTGGCAGTGCATCCCTCACTTCTAATAAGAGGGGAACTTTTTGAAAAAGTTGGATTATACAACACTGCATGTTCTACCTCAATGGAATACGATTTATATATGAGAACTATTAAAAATGGTTTTGCTATTGCTAATATCCCTGAATTTTTAATTTACATCTTAAGGGACGATAAGGGGATTTCAATCAATCGAATAAAAACTGAGTTTAGAAATCAGTTTAAAATCCGGGTAAAGTATTTACCACATTTCTTTAATCTAAGAAATCTCATCTACACCATAGCATCTGTAGTTTTTATCTTGATACCATCTACTTTGCTCAAGAAATTTGTAGATATTCGCATTAATCTGAGTGGAAGAAATCAATTGCCCAAAGAGGTCTAAAATGGAAATTGATAAGACGCAGAAGCCAAAGATATGCTTTGTTGCATTAGCTACCTATCCCGTGTTAGCTCGTATGAACTTGGATTTAGTTGGCGGGGCAGAGATACAACAGGTGCTTTTAGCGAGAGAATTAAAAAAGAGGAGTTTTGATATTTCACTTGTGGTATTTGATTTCGGTCAAGAATCGCCGAAAATTATCGATAGCATTAAAATTTTTAAAGCGTGTAAGCCCAATGACTATAAAAATCCTTACTCAATTTTTTCAATCTTAAAAGCTTTAAACCAATCAAAAGCGAATATCTATTATGTGAGGGGTGGAAAATTACTTGTTGGGCTCGTAGCATTATATTGTCGCTTAAAGAGGAAGAAGTTAGTTTACAGTGTAGCTTCAGATAGAAGCATAGACATCGAAAAAAATAGCTTTGATACTATTATTTTTAAATCAGCTTTAAAGAATTCACATATTATAATAACCCAGAATGAATATCAGCAGAGATTATTGAAAAAGAATTTTAATAAAAATAGTATATTAGTAAAGAGCCATATCCTACTGAACAATGAAAAACCAGAGAAGATTACACCACCAATCATTTTATGGGTTTCAACACTAAAAAAGAAATGGAAGCAGCCGGAATTATTTTTGAAATTGGCGAAGGAAGTTCCAGATGCAAAGTTCCAAATGGTCGGCGGTCCCTCGAAAGATGATCCTCAATATTTTGAAAGAATTAAAAGACTTGCAGATGAGATACCAAACCTCGACTTTGTTGGTTTTGTACCACATCATGAAATAGACAAATATTTTAACAGAGCATCGATATTTGTGAATACATCGAGCGTTGAAGGTTTTCCAAACACATTTTTACAGGCATGGGCGAGTTATACACCGATTGTAAGTCTTAATGTGGACCCAGATGAAATAATATGTAAATATAACTTGGGGTTTCATTCTAAAACATTTGAACAGATGGTTAAGGATGTGAAATTATTGATTCATGATGAAGAGCTGCGAAAAAAATTAGGTGAAAATGGAAGAAGATATGTTGAATTGGAACATGATATAAAAAAGATTGTGGAAATATACATCAGATTATTCCAAAAATAATTAAGTTAAAATGAGTATAGAGAAAATAAAATGCAAACTGCCATTCTAAATAATATAAGTGCCAAAAATTTGTACATTATCTTAACAATAGTAGTCCTTGTAGCAGATTTAAGCATTCTTTTAAATATTCCCTTCTTAAGGCAAATCTTTGGTTTCCTCCTTCTCACATTTTTACCTGGATTATTAATTCTTCACATATTAAAATTAAATGAGATAGAACCTATAAAAAAATTTGTACTATCTGTTGGACTAAGCATTTCATTTCTAATACTTACTGGATTATTCATAAATACAATCTATCCTTTCTTTGGATTTTCAGAACCATTGTCTTTTTTTCCGCTTTTGATTACACTAAATATTTTTATATTAGCCCTATGTACTGCAGTTTATTACATCAATAAGGACATTTCAATTCAAATTTTTATAAATAACATAAAACAAATATCATCTCCTTCCGCCCTATTCTTGATTCTGCTTCCATTTTTGAGTATTTTTGGAGCTGAATTAATAAATACTTCAGGAGATAACTCACTTCTTCTTTTGCTTATGATCATAATCGCATTAATAATATTAGCTACAACTATCTCTAAAGGAGCTATCTCCCCTGCTTTATATCCCTTAGCAGTAGTTACAATCGCAATTGCACTTTTGTTTCATTCAACCTTGATATCCTATTATCTCAGAGGTGCAGATATACATTATGAATACTCTCTTTTTAGATTGATAAAAAGTAATTCGCTTTGGAATCCAACCATTTATGGTAATCTCAATGCAACGCTGAGCATTGTAATGTTATCTCCAATATATTCGTGTTTGTTAAGCATGGATGGAATATGGGTCTTTAAAATTATATATCCACTGATTTTCTCACTTGTGCCGTTGATATTATACCAAGCATATAAAGAGCAAGTGGGGGAATTGCCTGCTTTTCTATCTTCTTTTTTCTTCATGTCATTTGCCATTTTTTTTACTGAAATGACGGCATTGGCAAGACAAGAGATCGCTGAATTGTTTTTTGCTTTGTTGATATTAATAATAGTAGACAGGAAAATAAAAAAAATAAAAAGTGCACTATTGTGTATCATCTTTAGTGCATCCTTAATTGTATCGCATTATGGATTATCATACATATATATGCTTTGCTTAATTCTCGCCTTATTTCTATTTTATTTTATGAGGACTTCTACTGTAAATAATATCTTACAAAGTTTGCGCAGTAGATCAAATAAATTTTCAGCATTGGTTGATGCAACAGAAGGCAATCAAAGTACGGAAAAAAACAACATAACCCTTAGGGAAAATAGGATTTTAACTGCAAACTCAGTTGTATTGTATGTCATCATGACTTTGGCATGGTATATTTATGTTTCAAGGTCGAGTGTGTTTAATACTATTGTGTGTATAGGTAATCAAATTCAAAACAGTATTTTTACTGAGTTTTTAAGTCCAGCGGGAAAAGACCCATATATATCAATGGCTTTGGGAATAAGCGGTTATCCCTCTCTTGGATATTTTATTGGTGCAATTGTATTTGATATTACCCAACTTTTTATTATCATTGGCATCCTCAGAGCAACAATAACAGGGTATGAGAAATCAAAATTCAATAGAGAATATCTTTCCTTTTCATATACAAATTTAATCGTATTGTTATTATGCATTGCGGTACCTCATTTTGGAAGTTCGCTGAATGTAACGAGAATATATCACATAGTATTATTTTTCCTAGCTCCTTTTTGTATTTTAGGAGGTGAAACGGTTTTTGTATTTATATCAAAAGCGATTTCACATTTTAAACGATTAATTTTGAATGAAGATGTTAAATTACCTTTAATTTCTATTATATTAATAGTTTTCTTTTTATTTCAGACGGGCTTCATTTTTGAGGTTACCAACGATGTTCCATTATCGTATTCTTTGAGTTATGACGAATTTGCATGCGAATTTATGTATAAACAAGATTTTATTTGCGCTGGATGGCTGTCAAGCCATTCTCATGATAAAACAACAGTTTACGGTGATTTTGGGCGTATAAGTTCTTACGGTTCGTACTTCAACGATAGTTTTAAATTAAAGTCTTTTCCTGTTTCGGATGCGGGAGATATAAACATTACAGAAAGAAACGTATTTGTTTATTTGAGGTATGGGAATATACTTTCTAATAAGATAAAAACAGCATCGTTTGTAGTTGGGCGTACGTCGTCGATACCTTTGGGCAATCTAACATCTTTCCTTGATTATAAGAGCAAGATTTATGATAATGGTGGTTCAGAAGTTTACAAGTAGCTTTGATACACTTCTTCTAACCTCTTAACAACAATTTCCCAGCTATACCCCTTCACTTTCTTTTTGACAGTCCCCTAACATTAGCAGCAACAATTGGCATTAGAGGGCAACATAGTGTTAGTAAGAAGGGAGATAGTTGGGAAAACATTCAAATTGTTTTCGTCTCTTGGTAAATTAGATTACGATATAAGAAAAGAGCTCGCTAAACGAGAACTTTCAGAGGGAACGCTCATGGCATCAGAAGAGGGTAAGTTGAAACTTTGCATTGTAACCCCCACAAAGTTTCCATTAATTGGAGGTTATGAAAACTTAGTTTATTTCCTGTCGCAAACCTTGTCAGGAAAAATAGAAGTTTACGTGGTCTGCTCAGAGTTAAATACTTTAATATCCATTCCAGAAAATGTTATCACCCATGTCTTATCTCCGGTTATAAAAATAAAATATATTGGTTTCATGGTTAATAGTGTAATCAATCAGATCCGATTTTATATCTTAGCAAGAAAAAAGAGATTCGATGTTATTCATGCTCATCCTTCTTTTCCAAGTGGGTTCACCGCATTATTAGCAAAGTTACTATTAGGAATTCCCGTTATTTGCACCTCTCATGGAGATGACGTTCAAATAGATTGGGAAATTGGTTACGGAGCAAGGCGAAATAGAATTGTTTCTTGGCTTACAAAATTGACACTAAAAAATGTTGACCTACATACGGTAGTTAGTAGGTGCATGATAGGAGACGCAATTGAAGCAGGATCGAATCCGTCCAAAATTCGTGTTGTTTACAACGGAATTAATCTTGACAGTATTCCAAGAAGTTATAACTCACAATCACTGAAGAAGCATGGAATAGAAGCAGAGGACTTTATAATATTATTCCTAGGTAGGTTACATCCAAAGAAATGTCCAGAGGACTTAGTTAAAGCATTTCCAAAGGTCGTCGAAAAAGTTCCGAATGCAAAACTGGTATTTGCCGGCAAAGGCAAAGAGGAGATGAAATTAGAGAAAATGGTTTCAGATTTAAATTTAAAAGATAAAGTAATATTCGCGGGTTTTGTTTCAGAAGATGAGAAATGGGACTTGCTTAAAAGGTGCGATGCCTTCATTTTGCCCTCTGTTGTTGAAGGGCACCCAATTACCGTAATCGAGGCGATGGCTTGTAGCAAACCTGTAATTGTAACGAACATAGGACCTTTTCCTGAGATAATAAGGGATGGGGAAACAGGTTTGTTAGTTCCCCTACATTCTCCCGATGCTCTGGCGAATGCGATAGTAGAACTTGCGTTGGATGAGGAGAAGAGAATAAAGATGGGGAAAATGGCGAGGAGAGATGTTGAAGAACGATTTGATATAAATAAGATTGCGGATGAATATTTAAGCATATATGAGGAGTTGATAAATAAGAAGAAAAGGAGAATGCCATAAATGGAGAAAAATGGTGTAAGGATCGGCATGGCATCCGCATACTTCGCAACGATGAAGGGGGAAGGGGAGTATAAATGAAGGTAACACTAACCGGATACGAAAGTGTTGATTCGCATGGTTCAAATATCTATAACATCGGAAAAAGCATATATGATAAGGGATACTTAAAAAGACTTATCTGCACATTTCACAGGAATAAAACTGACATTGACGAAAATTTAATCATCAAAGAGCCTTTACCATTATCGGGCATTCGTTTATTGTTATCAATGTCTTGGCACCACATCTCCAGAAAAATACCTGAACGCTATTACAACGAGATTTTATTCGATATGTTCAGCCAGAGATATATCCTAGATGATAGTGATGTTTTATTATGCACGGATTCGGGATTGATACGAAGTGTTAGAAAAGCTAAAAGGAACGGTATTTTTATAATTATTTTACATAGAACGTTGCATCCAGAGGTTATTTATGAAGTTTTAAATGAAGAGAGCAAGAAATTCGGAGTTACTGAAGAGTCTGTATTTACGAATAAGAAGTGGAACAGAAACAGAGTTACCACTTTGGAAGAATGCGATGCAATCTTTGTAAAGTCCAACCTTGTGAAAGAGAGTTGCATTGAAAAAGGCATTCCTAAAGAGAAGATTAAAGTAATTTCAAGTGGTGTTGGTGTAAATACGGAATATTTTAAGCCGCCTAAAAAGAGAAATGATAAATTTGTGTGCCTCTTCGTGGGGCATAAATCGCTTATAAACGGTGTTCCATATCTGCTTGAGGCGTGGAAAATGCTGGATTTAAAAAATGCAAAGTTGGTGATATGTGGAGTGCAGAACAGAAAGATTATAGAGCGATATAGTAAGATTGTAGATTTTGATGCACCCGGCTCTGTTTCCAATCCATTAAAATATTACAATATCGCATCTATCTTCGTTTTACCTTCCTTAGCAAACTCGTTCCCACGGGTAACCTTAGAGGCAATGAGTTGTGGTTTACCTGTAATTATAACAGAAGGAGTTGGCTCGAAGGATATTATTAAAGATGGAAAGGAAGGATTTATAATTCCAATTAGAGATTCAGATTCGTTAGCAGAAAAGATTCAATATTTCTATGAAAATCCTGAGGAAATTAAGAGGATGGGAAGAAATGCGAGAAAGAGAGCCGAAGAATACAGCTGGAGAAAGTATGGAGATGAAGTAATAGAGAAGATTGAGGATGTGGTGAGATGAAGTCAGAAATTGATGAGAGGATCAGGATACATCCATTGCCTTACGCAGCAGATATCGCATTTGCGATCCGAGATGATGATGTCAGTTATTTCACCTCGCCTGAAAAACTGGAACGGATTTACAGAAATGCATGGGACATGGGATTCAAGGTATCGTTTGCCGCAATTCCTAAGCACAAAGGAGTGAGAAAACTAAATGTTCCTCCGAAGTTTAGAGATACGAATGAATACTATCCCATTATCGGGAATGATGAACTTGTTGAATATTTAAAGTTAAAAATATCAGAAGGAAAAGCGGATATAATGCAACATGGTTTTTGTCATGCTGAAGACCCCAACCTGCCAATGCCGAAGTTTGACTTTGAAAAGGGAATAATTTCTAATTCCGAAAGCCACAAGATGAATTCAAAGCAATCTTCAGAATTTTATGGATTAAAGGGGGAGGAAGTCTACCTTAGGGTAAAAGCGGGTAAATCAATTCTGGAAAATGCTTTTGGTGTTCCGATAAAAGTATTTGTTGCGCCTCAAGAACTGTTGACAAAATCCTTGTGGATGGCATTGCTAAAGAATAGTCTGAATTATTGTGGTGGTATAGGAAGAAATATAATAAAGCAAGTTCCAATTAATCATATAAACTTCTCTATGGTATTGAAAGTGGCTCTAAAAAAAAAATTCAGAGTCAATCCAGAATCGATTGCTGAAGATGTAACTCGCATCACAGACATCATTATCGTTCCAGCTACTTATCGCCATTATTGGAATAAATTTACAAACGATGAATTATCGGAATATTGGTTTAATCAGTTTAAAATGATATTTGAGGATAAAAAGAAGCAAAATGGATATTTTATTTTGTTAACACATTACTGGGAATACTTTTACGATTGGGAAGAAGAAATAACGCAGAAGAGACAGTATAAATATCTCTACAAAATACTTAGGTACGTGGATGGTAGCTTAAATGTGTGGAAATGCACTATAAGCGAACTGGTGGATTGGATCATGGCAAGGAACAATTTGGTGGTTAAAGAAAGGAACCGACGATTTGAAATTTTCTCGCCTTGTGAAATAAAAGGTCTAAGCATATCTGCTGACGGGATAAATACAAAAGATGTTCCCAGTGAGAACATTATTATTTCTGATGATGGAAAGTATATAGTGTTAAATATGAATAAAGGAAAAAAAGTTAGTTTACTAGTGAAGCGTTAGGAGGTAGCAAAATGAATATTCTTAGAGCACCAACATGGCTGATAAACTATGCAAAGATACAGAGAAATCAGTACAAACCATTAGAATCAAAAAAAGATAAAATGCAATCAATATTTACTGATGACCCCGAAATCTATGTTGCCAGTGCTGATGCATTCTCTAGAACAGAAGACAACATAAAAGTATTGAATAAACTTAAGAATAAACTTAATTTTGAAAGTGTAGACTATTTTTATAGCGTCATTGGTGGTTTATCGGGATTAAATTACCTAAATTATGTCTCACCAAAAGATATTATTTTTTTTGACATCAATAGAGCTTCTGTTCGCTACGCAAAACTTATTTTCAACTTAATACAAATTAGCACTACACGAAAAGAGTTCTTGGAAAGATTTTTCTCTAGAAAAATGGAACATAATATTTCATATAAAAATCAGAAAAAATATATTAGCAAGAAGCCTTCAGAAGAATTATTTAATGATACTCTCAACAGACTGCACCCAGATAATAGAAAAATGTTTTTAGAAGTCTTTGGGCAGATATTCAACAATTGTGAAAATTTAAATCTAAGATACTGTAAGATAGTATTGCCAACCTTACCAAAGAAAACTGATGTTCCTGTTAACACAAAAGAACCTTATGGTCAAAATATAAATACCCTTCATTATGGGTACGGATGGCTGTCTTCGGATGAGAAGTTTAACACAATTAGGGAGAGGATAATGTCCATAAAACTTGAAGTTAGGAATCTATTCGAAATGGATTTTGATCACGAAAGTAAGAATATAGTAATATTTATATCAAATATAAACAGATTTTTCCCAGAAGAATGGGATGAATTAGCTATTAAATTAATGAATAGAAAACAAAGAACGCTTGTTATAACCACATATGATGGTATATATTATTTTGGATTTGGTGATTATTATGTATATAGAAATGAAACGTTACTCACAAAAATATTCAAAAAAATATCTCCCATTTATTTTAGGTTATTGAAGAAAAATAAAAGTACAAAACCTCACAAAACTGCTTTTGAAAAGATTAAACCATATACAACAGGAAAAGTAATTGAGCTAACTCACAGAAATGATTGGGGGTTTGAGGAATTAAACTCTGCAAAAATTCCTTATAAAAACTATTTGGATAACCCAATATATGTAGATACTATTCTATTACATAACCTATTAGGCGAAGGAGTAGAACCCACTTATTTCAGTGAAGTATTATCGGTAGCCATAAAAAAAACAAAGCGCATTGTCATTTTAGAGCACAATCGCTCTTCGAAAGATTGGGATGAATGCCCATTAAAAAAGAAAAGATTACTTTCAGTGGAAGATATTGAAAGTTTATTCCCCGAATGTAAAAAAACTAAATGTTTTTCAGAGGGATTTTTGGACGACAAAAGAAATGTGATATATATTTTAGATACGGAAACATTAAAAGGGTATAATAATGCGAAAAATATCAGAAAAAGTATCAAGAAATGAAATAAATTTCTGGACTGACTACATAAAAAAAGTGTACACACAAGAGGATTTTTTAGCGACCATTGATACCGGCGACCCTTTCTACATCAAACGACTAAGAGGAAGGAATTTGTATCTATTGGATGCAGGATGCGGTGATGGGCGGTTTACCCTTGGTGCGGTTAAATCAGGAAAAGTGAGAAAGGTGGTAGCATTGGATGTTGGAACATACGGCTTAGATAGATTAGATAAACTGTCAGACAATAGGATAGAGACGTGCTGTGCTTCTGTTTATGATATACCTTACGAAGATAATGAATTTGATGCCATATTTTTTATTTATACGATAGAGCATTTAAAATATCCTGAAAACGCAATGAGAGAATTATATAGAGTTTTGCAAAAGGGGGGGCAAATCATAATCTCTACTGACGGGATTTATTATGACCATTATATGAAATTATTAAAAATCCTAGGTAGGACCAAAAGAACACATTCTGGAACACATTACTCCCTCTTTACACCTAATAAATTAAAAAGACTTATTTTAGATAGCGGGTTTAAGATAAGAGAGGAATGGTTATGGTTCCCATTGGGATTGGGTAGATTGGCAAAGTTTAAGATGGCACCAGATTTTCTTGCTCTGGGGATGGTTTATGACTGCTATAAATGATTTGCCTCAGTGGCGCAGACAATAAAATCTTCGGGCTAACATCGTTGATATGATAATCAACATCACAATTGATTTAGATGCAAGCCAGCCAAATCCCACACCAATCAGTCCAAACTTAATCATGAATAGATAACAAAATGTAATGACGCTTATAGCTGAGATACCTATATAAAAGTTAATACTTTTTAGATCTTTTTCCACTCTTTTTACATTTATAAAAATCTCATCGAAAGCTAATGGAAATGACGATAGTGCAAAAATCCACAATAATTTTGTAGCGTGTTCTGAATATGTCTCACCGAATATCAGTAGTACTTTGGATCCAAGAAGGAAAACGCCTATGGCAATGGGAATTAACAGTAAATAAGCAAATTCAAGCGACTTCCTTGCACTCTTATAAAATTTTTCAGGTCTGTTAGACCCTTCTGCAAAGAACGACGTCGCAATCGCTCCATGAGACGCAAATATTATTTGTGAAATCGCCCACACCACGTAAAAATAAGCAGCATCTTCAGCACCCAGCATATTCACGACCATCAATGGTAAAATGAGTATTTGACCTGTAGTAAGTATACCTGCGGCATGATTCCCAATAGAATAATGAAATATATCGTTGATTAACTCCCTTTTTATCATTGGTGTTGGAAAATACTTTGGTTCAACTTTCTGAATGAGTACGAACGATGCAATGAAGAGGGACAAAAAGATACCAATGACATGAGCACTGAAAATACCAAGAAGACCGACTCCAGCGAATAATACTGCGAATATAAATCTCAAGAGATTATTAATGATATTTCTAACTACAAGATATTCAGTTGATCGTCTACCAACGAAGATGTTCATTTGAAGACCTGAGATTACCGTAAGAATTGTAACCATAATGAATAAAAAGAGAAACTTCACATCACCTCGAATGAATTCGAGTGCAGGAGACCAAAAATTTATGCCTGCTAAGAATATTACAGCGAATAAAAGAGCTACGATACCGCTAACTGTAAAACAAGAATTTATCAAATTTTCAGGTTCTCTTGATTCTGGTAAAAATCTAATCAGTCCAATATCGAATCCGAGCCTCGAAAATACAGCTAATAAGCCTGCCGCAGATACGATGGCGGAAAAGAGTCCTACATCTGTTGTTGTGTAAAGGCGAGTTACGATTGTGATAAAGATAAATCCTAGAACAGATGTAAGAGCAGAATTTAGCATTAAAAAGAAGGAATTTTTGTATAAAGGATCATCTCTAGCATACTGTATGATCTTTATTAAATACATTATGTGTTCACCTTTTATAACATCTTATAATAAAATCCATTTTTCCCTTGCTTTCTCTCTGTTAAACATCCTCCTAATATCAACCAATACCGGCTTATTATTCACAAACTTCCTGATGTCATCCAACCCTATCTTCTTAAACTCATCATGCGCCACTGCTACAATCACGCAATCCATTATGACATTAAAATCATCCAAAGCGTTCACACTAAATGCTTCTATCTCTTCCTTGCTAAGTAATGGGTCATAACCATACACGTTAACGCCAAAGTCCTTCAACTCCTTCACCATCTCTCTCACCGGCGACTCCCTCGTATCCGGCACGTTCTCCTTATACGCAAGACTCATTATCAGAACCTTTTCCCTTTTACATCACATCGGCAAAGATTTCTTCTTTCCTCGTTATTCTCGTCCTATC
>Ga0164310_10001464_pt1 | contig 13347 bp, 8 predicted proteins | sample GuaBasSedimGuay1_FD_121795 | JGI IMG/M metagenome (GOLD analysis project Ga0164310, IMG submission 121795) | Subseafloor sediment microbial communities from Guaymas Basin, Gulf of California, Mexico - Guay1, Core 4569-9, 0-3 cm | ecosystem: Environmental > Aquatic > Marine > Hydrothermal vents >... | reverse complement strand
TACTGGTACGCTCCCAGGACGCCGATGAACCTGTGCCGGTTGCCAAGGAAGGCGAGATTGCCACTCATTTGACAATGGTCACAGAAATGGCAATTGTGTTGAAATACCGTGCCGGCGAGTTGGTATCCAACCTGGCACTCTCGGACGCCAGCGCCACCCAGACCGACTCCACGGTTGGGGTGTGGCTGGAGATGGACAATCTTGGCAATGTGTCGTATATGGGCGTCCTGCAACTGTGGCTAAAAGACGCCGACGACAAGGAAATCGATCACTTTAGAGTCAACCTGGCAGTGTACCGCACACAACGGCGACAAATTCATTTGAAGGTGACCGAAGGTGATTTCAGGAAACCCTATTATGTCGATGTTGGTATCTCCAGTGAGGGAAGAAACGATATCGATGATCGGGACATGATCGCAGGGAATGAGATTTCATACTCTCTGTTGGTCGAATAGTGAAATGCAAAAAACCGTGTAACGCAATCCAAACGAGATGAAACGTGGCAGCAACATAGGTATGGCTCGAACGATCAGGCTGATCAGCCTGGTCATGTTGCTGTGTGCGGGATCGATCTGTGCGCAAGCCGAACCTCCTGAGATTGAAAGGATCGTGGTTGAGTTCGAAGTCAAACAACTGCTGAGGCAGGATTTGTTTGTCCAGTATGACCAGGAGACAATCTACCTTCCGCTGGTGACGATTTTTCGCTTGCTGGACGTCTATATCGAGGTGGACAATCAGGCTCTGAGATTCTCCGGCTATTATCTGAGTAAGTCCGACCGTTACCAACTTGATATGCAATCTCTCACAGCCCGGGTGATGGGTAAGCGCCACTCCCTGTCGCAGTCGGATTTCATCCTCGATGGCGGCGAGATGTTCCTGCGGATCGACCTGTTCAAGCAGTTGTTCGATCTCGACATGAGATTCAGCTTCTCAGCGCTTCAAGTGCGCCTGGCACTCAACAAGGAGTTCCCTTCCTACAAGAAACTCAGGCGACAGGAAGAACATCGCAAGCTCCAGAATAAGAAAGTGTCAATGAAGGACATCCGTCAGTTGCCGAGGAAGAGGCATTACTTTGACGGCGGCGTGCTGGACTGGGCACTCTCGGCCAGCCCCATGGGTGGAGGAGGGCAATACTTTGATTTCTCTCTCGGCGGTATGCTCATGGCCGGTGATGTCAGACTCACTGGCAGTGGCAGTTCCACGACCGGCATGGACATCTCCGACATGACCTATAGGTGGCATTACTATGAAGAGAACAGTCGCTATTTCACACAACTGGAGCTGGGAGACATTTTCACTACCGGGTTGCTTAGTCGTCAACTGAAAGGGGGACTGGTTACCAACCGACCGCAGATTGCTCGAGAGTATTTTCAAACGGTGGAGGTGGCTGGCCACTTGGGTCCGGGATGGGAAGTCGAACTGTATTTCAATAACAGGTTAGCCGATTTTGCTCTTACTGATGAGTCCGGGAGTTACAGTTTCTCGGTTGATATCTACTATGGCATGTCTGAAGTCACACTTAAGATGTACGGCCCGAATGGCGAAATCCGAACGGAGAGTCGGTTTATTGACGTTCCCTATAGCTTGATTCCGATTGGCGCTGTTGAGTACACTGTGGCTGCTGGTGCCAATCAGAGTAATTTGAACGATCCGCGAAGCTATGTCCAGGCTGGTGCTCACTACGGATTGAGTGAGCGCATCACGGTCGGTGTCTCCTCCGATCTTCCCGTGGATGCGAGGGATGCCGAGAAAGCTATAGTCGCTGGTGACGCTTCGTGTCGAATCGTAGGTAATCTCACTGCCAGCGCTACACTTGCTCCGAGCTACGCGACCAGTGGTGCTTTGAGTTTCGGAAAACCGAATTTGCTGAGCGCTTTCGCCGGTTTCACTTCCTATTCGGTGAACCCGTATCTGAACCGGAATGAGCAAGTTTACAAGGCAAACTTCTCGATCTCTTCGCAACTGAGAATCAGGGAACTGCGTGTCCCGATTCGTTTGGCTCTTACCGCCGACAAATTTGCGTCCTTCAACTATGTAAGCATGAACTACGGGACTAATGCCTCGCTTCTTGGTGTCACAGTCAATTATCTGGGTCGTGCCAAGATTGTCAAATATCCGAACAGGACGGCTAAGGAAATCAGCAGTGAACTATTTGCATCACCGCTTCTATTTCGACGCTTTCGACCACAATTCCGAGTGACCTATGATCATTCCCTCAAGAGTCTTGAAACCATGGCATTTCAGATCAATCAACGCGTGTTTCGGAGCGGTCAGGCCAGTTTGTCGTTCGAGCGCAATCAGATCACCGGCTCCAACACAATCAAAGCAACCTTCCGGCTTTTCACTAACTTCGCCGATTTCACTTCCCGTGTGATTTCATCGGATGGTTACACGTCGATGTCACAGTTGCAGCGGGGTTCGGCTCGCTATGATCGCGAAGGCGGCCGCGTTCTGTTTGACAGACGTTTCGGTGTAGGATCTGGCGCTGCAGTAGTACGCCCCTTCCTTGATGACAACTACAATGGTGTTCTCGATGGAGATGAGGAGTACATTGCGGGCCTCAGGGCCAAAATGAGAGGTGGTCGCCAGAAAATTGCCGGCGAGCAACACTACTATCAGGGCTTACGGGCATACGAACGTTATCTGATTCAGATCGATGAACACAGCCTTGACAATCCCCTTCTAAAACCCACTCACAGCAACTACAGGGTAGTTTGCAGCCCCAATGTGGTAACGGCTGTCGAAGTCCCGCTCGTTGTCGGCAGCGAAGTCAGCGGTATGGTACAACGGCATATCGACTCTCTGAGAACCGGTCTGGGTGGAGTGCGGATATGTCTGCTCAACCTTTCGAATGAATCCGTACTGTGGTTGACTACTTTCTCCAGTGGCGAGTTCTTTTACATGGGCCTGGTCCCCGGTAGATATCGAGCCTATGTTGACCCGGAACAACTATCGCAACTTGGTTACACGGCACAACCCGAAACGACTGATTTCGAAGTGCTTCCTGTCGAGGGTGGAGCAACGATATCAGGACTCGACTTCATGTTGCTCCCCGTCCAGTAGTAATTGCCAACTTAGTCTCCAGGTCACGAGGTGGTTTAACATACCACATAAACCCTGGTAATCGCTGGCCGAAGATCCTTAAGTTAGTAGGCCAGACTTCTTTCCAAAGGAAGTTTTTGTTGACCATTTTGCGTGTATATGCTATACAATAAAATTGAATATGTGCTGGCGCGTCCCGTGTCGGCGCTGTTCTAAGTTACTTTTCGATTCGCCCTTTTGCATAAGGGACCTATGGTGTTTGCAGGTACACCTTTATGAATTCCCATCCTAACACTAAACAAGCGCAGCTATGTTTCTGTCTGGATCATGTTGTCCAAAACGGCTTATTGTTGCAGATTGATCACTGTGCCTGTTTAACTCATGTGTACAGGCGAATGGCCTGCAACGATCAGATATGCTTGGTGAATGATCCGAAGCTGATAGTTGGAGAGGGGGTATGTATATTAGATACGAGTAACTAATCTGTTGGCTATATTGAGCGAGGTTTGTCTGAAAACAGCCTCCGGGAAAACGCTTAACCATACTACTGGGAGGTACCAGTGAAACAGTTCCGCGTATTCGCATATTTTTTGGTATTCACGCTTTTGTTTGCAACGGTTTCGTATGCACAGCTCAGTGAAGGGGGTACACCACGGAGTTTCCAACAGCTTTCTTCTTGGTCATTAATCGATGCCCGTGTTATGGCTCCGGTTGATGTGGAGGCAATGCTGGCTCAGGATGATATTGAGGAACAGGAAGGACTTCCGTTCCGTTTCGGTGCTCCGTTTGACGTCAACTATGGCCTGCAAAATTCCGGCGAGTGGCAGAAGCTCTCGGATGGATCAGGAATCTGGCGTCTGCGTATTGTGTCAGAAGGTGCGTACTCGATCAACCTGATCTATGACAACTTCTATCTGCCTCCGGGCGCAAAACTTTATGTTTACAGTGAAGATCGCGAGATGACCCTCGGTGCTTTCACCGACAGAAACAACAAGGAGAGCGGTCTGTTTGCCACTGCACCCGTAAAGGGCGGCGACATTACCGTTGAGTACTACGAACCATCCAATGTGCGTGGTCTTGGCCACTTCACGATTACACGCGTCGTGCACGCCTATAAAGATATATTCGGTTTTGGAAATCCAGATAAAGCGTACGGCAGTTCCGGTTCGTGCAACGTGAACATCAATTGTCCGGAGGGCGCCGATTGGCAGCTCGAAAAACGTGCGGGGGCAATGGTGTTATTGGGGAATGGCACCAGGTGGTGTTCAGGCTCTATGGTCAATAACGTTCGCGAGGACGAGACACCCTATTTCCTCACTGCCAATCACTGCCTAAACGGTGAAGAGAACTGGATCATCATGTTCCGGTACGAGAGCCCCGGTTGCGCCAACGAGGATGGTCCGACCAACTATACGGTTCACGGTACAACCCTTCGTGCTACAAACACTTATTCCGATTTTGCGCTGGTCGAGCTGAGTGAAATACCACCTGTCAGTTACAATATCTACTATTCAGGTTGGTCGAATGTGGATGTCGCTGCGAGCAGTGCGGTGGGAGTACACCACCCCTCTGGAGACATCAAAAAGATCTCATTCGAAAACGATCCGCTATCATCGACAACTTACTTAGGTACTTCCGGTGAATCACACTGGCGAGTTACCGATTGGGATGTTGGCACGACCGAAGGCGGTTCTTCAGGATCGCCTCTTTACGATCCGAACCACAAGATAGTCGGCCAATTACACGGTGGCTATGCGTCCTGCACCAGCCAGACGTCTGACTGGTATGGGAAGTTCTCCGATTCCTGGGATTACGGCGGCAGTGCTTCGACTCGTCTGAGGGACTGGCTTGATCCGGATAATACCGGAGCCACCACTCTCAGCGGATTCGATCCTTTCGAGAATCCGATCCCCAATGCCAACTTCAGTGGCACGCCCACATCCGGAAATTACCCGCTGACGGTGGACTTCACCGATCTCTCAACAGGCACTCCCACGTCGTGGAGTTGGGACTTCGGTGATGGAGTCGGTACATCGACAGCGCAGAACCCATCTTATATCTACGATGCGGTTGGCAAATACACTGTGACTTTGATAGCTACCAATGCCAATGGCTCAGATACAGAGATCAAGACCGACTATATCGATGTCACCGAGCCGGGAGTGTATGCTAAGGCCTATGCTCAATCGGACATTTCGGTTCTGGGTACCTATTCCGGTTCCTATGCCAACACTTCTGCTTCTGACAATTCCTATGAGGTGATCACCGAAACAATATCGAGTTCTCATCCTCGCAAGACTACCAGCGAGGCCGAGCACAAATGGACCTTCAGTATCGCAGGTGGCGGCAGCAATTATATGTTCTATGTCGAAGCTTACCGTACGGCCAACACAGAAGGTGATGATTTCGCCTTTGCATACTCAACCGACGATGTTAACTATAGCTCGTTGGTGACTGTTGCATCAACAACTGAACAGGTCTACTCGGTTGCCCTGCCAAATCTGTCCGGGATCGTGTATGTTCGTGCCACCGATGGCAACCGATCCTGGGGTAATACATCATTGGAGTCATTATTTATCGACCAGATGTATTTCGAGTATGAGACTACCCCTGGACCACCGGTGGCTGAGTTCTCCGGTTCACCTACTTCCGGACCAGCTCCGCTGGATGTTAGTTTCACCGATCTTTCGACCGGTGACCCGACTAGCTGGGCCTGGACCTTTGGCGACGGTGGAACGTCAACCGCTCAGAATCCGAACTACACTTACACCGCCAATGGAACCTACACGGTCAGTTTGACGGCAACCAATGCCCATGGTTCGGATGGCGAGACCAAAGTGGACTATATCACTGTGGCCGACCAGTCGTTTGATATGCATGTGCATGACATTGATGTGGGACGCCGCAAAGTTGGCCCCAATTACCTTGGTACCTGTACGGTGACCATTTACGATGCCAGCAATTTGGCCGTCTCCGGAGCAACCGTCTATGTAACCGCCACTGGTCCGACTGGTGGAAGTTACAGCGGTGCCACGGGCGCTGATGGTACAGTCTACTTTGAGACTGCCGGGTTCAAGAAACCGGTTGGCGAGTGGTGTTTTGAAGTGACCAATGTTACCCACGCCACCTATACTTACGACTTTGGCGCCAACGTGGTAACCAAAGTGTGCGAAAGTGGACCGGTGTACAAGGGACAGGAAAAGGACACAGGCGTACTTCCTGATGAGTTCGCATTGCACCAGAACTATCCCAACCCGTTCAACCCGACCACCACGTTTGGCTGGACGATGCCCCATGCTGGCGAGTGGAAAGTATCCATCTACAATGTCACGGGACAGTTGGTGGAAACCGCCAGCGGTGTATCACAGGCAGGAATGGTTGAATATGAGTTCAATGGAGCAGGTCTTGCTTCCGGAGTCTACTTCTACCGAGTTATCGCCGGTGAGAACACTGAAACACGAAAGATGATGCTTCTGAAGTAAGAGCAGAGAACAGGAGCGTAACCTAGTTCTGACGCTCAATCAACTAAGCAACCCGCCGTGCGGTTTTACCGAGCGGCGGGTTTGTTTTATGCGGTCGCAATATGAACCGTAACAGTCAGGACCCCCGGTTTACCCGGGGGAATCTATCGTGCAATTAGTACAAGGCAAGCCATAGCCACAGGGCAAAAAACAGAGCATCTGTGGTCACAAGATAGAATCTTGCTCAGGCTTTCGTTATCGTGCGGTAACGGTTACGGCGGTTTTCAAACATGCGGTCGCCCAAAGTCTTCACTCGCCATTCCTGATAGGCTGAGAAATTACCCTCGTACCAGCGCACTTTCTCCTGGCCTTCAAACACTAACAGATGAGTGCAGATCCTATCGAGGAAAAACCGATCGTGACTGATAACAATCACACAACCAGAAAAATCAAGGATCGCCTCTTCGAGCATACGCAGGGTGTTGACATCGAGATCATTGGTCGGTTCATCCAGCAACAGCAGATTACCGCCAACTTTAAGCACCTTGGCCAAAAGACAGCGATTGCGTTCGCCGCCTGAGAGCTGGTTGGCCTTTTTCTGTTGCGACGCACCCTTGAACCCAAACTGCGACAGGTATTGACGAATGGGAACTGACCGGTTACCGATAGTGATTTCATCGACGCCTCCGCCAACTTCCTGTATCAGGCTCTGGTCATCATCAAGAGCATCCCGTTCCTGATTAACAAAGGCGAGCTTCACTGATTGGCCGACCACCGTCTTGCCGCTCATCGGTTGCAAATCACCGGTGATAAGTTTGAGCAGGGTTGTCTTGCCGGTGCCATTCGGTCCTACCAGACCGACCACTGCCGACCGCGGGATGATGAACGACAGGTCTTCAAACAAGGTGTGGTCGTCATAACCCATCCTGGTGTCATGAAATTCTACAACCTGATTGCCCAGGTCTGGTCCGGGAGCGATCTGAATCACCGCCGAGTCCGCTTTGGCTCGGGCCGTTTCGCGAGCAACCAGTTGTTCGTATTCTCGGATACGAGATCGCGCCATTTCGTTGCGATCACCGCGACTCATGCGAATCCAGGAGAGTTCCCGCTCAAGCGCTCGAGCGCGCGGCGACTTGTTTTTCTCAGCGGCTGCCAGTCCGGTTAGTTTCTGCTCCAGCCAGGAAGTGTAGTTGCCTTCCCACGGGACTCCACGACCGCCGTCAAGTTCGAGAATCCACTGGGTTACATTGTCCAGGAAGTAACGATCGTGCGTGACGATAATGACGGTGCCGGGATACTCACGCAACTGCTCCTCAAGCCAATTGACTGTTTCGGCATCAAGGTGGTTCGTAGGCTCATCGAGCAACAGCAAATCAGGTCGTTCCAGGAGGATCTTGCACAGGGCTACCCGACGACGTTCACCACCCGACAGCGTTCCGACCGTGCGGTCATCATCGGGAAGGAAAAGCGCATCGCTGGCCACCTTCATGGACTGATCGAGATTCCAGCCATCGACCGTATCAATCTGATCCTGAAGCACGCCCATCCGATCCATTGCTTTTTGCATCTGGCTTTCATCCATCGGCTGGGCCATGCTTTCGGCCAGACCATTGTATTCGTCCAGCAGAGCTTTGGTTTCTCCAAACGCCGATTCAATCGTCTGACGTACGGTTAATTCCGGATCAAGCTGCGGCTCCTGCTCCACGATACCGGCTCGAAAACCGGGCGTTATCTCGGCGTCCCCCTGGAACTCGGTATCTAGTCCAGCCATGATGCGCAAAACCGTAGTCTTGCCGGAGCCGTTTTCGCCGACTATGCCGATCTTGGCGCCGGGGTAGAAGCTCAGGTTAATATCCTTAAGGACTTGTTTTTGACCATAGAACCTGTTAACGCCGTACATGTGGAAGATAAACTTTTCAGCCATTCTCGAATCTCATTCCTGGGTATGATATCATTTCTGTAATTGTAACAAACGGATATTAAGTGGGCAAGCATCGTGGGGCATGTTGCGTGATATATTTACGGTGTCTTAGACGGTCAGAGGTATTTGAGTGTTGTTGGAAACGTGAAACTCAATGGGCTGCCGATGGTTGCAACGGGCGGGAGATTCTCCAATGTATACAATACCGGGGGGCAGGTTCGAACTGCCGACCCCCTGTTCCACAGACAGGTGCTCTAACCAGCTGAGCTACCCCGGCATCAAGCAATCATATTATCACAAATGATCGGCAAGTCAAGGTCGGAAATCAGTCGGGTCCGATCCCCAATTGCTCCCCAAAACAAGCGTAACCGAAAAAAGGGCTGAAGAATTGTACATGGTTGGGGGAGAGGCATAGACCAAGGGTATCCTGATCAGCTAACAGGATACGGTTCTGTCGAAGAATAAACTCTGCCTAACAGGAACAACTACCGCAGTCTTTGGGATCGCCAACCCTGACAGAGAATCCTTCACGTCCCATCGAAGACACAAAATCGACACTGATATCGCCTTGCGGTCTCAGCATCTCCGCAAGTTTGGGGTCGATATAGGCACTGACGCCGTTAGATTCAATGTTCTCAAGATTATCAATAGACTCATCCAGAGCCAGACCCAGGGTGGGTCCGCCTCAGCCATGCCCCTGAAAGTACACAATCAGGTGCTTGCCTTTGGCCTGGTCAGAATCAAGGGTTTTCGAAATTTCGTCGCGGGCTTTGTCAGTAACTACGAACATATCTACAGGTTCCTTTCAGTCAGGGTCAAACCAAGAAACAAGAATATACTAAAAAAGTTCAAAAAGATGAGAGATTTTTTGTTTTTTTTCGTACAGGGGGTTCAGGGCCGTCCTACCAGTTGCTCTTGGGAGTCTTACGCAGTATCTTCAAGCTCAAATGGATAATATGAGCAAACGGAGGTAGAATATGTCACGCGGAGAAAGATGGAGACGTTTCTTCTCGGAGAAGGGATGGATCGTTAACGATGTGATTTCCGGCGACAAAGAGAACGTGCTTCAGATATCTCTATGTTGTGGCTACGATTCCACAGCGGGGAAACCGGCCACGTTTGAAAAGGCCCTCATACTCCACGAGTTTGATATATTGTGCTACGAGAGTCCCAACGGCACGGTGTTTTTCCAGTGGGACGATATTGCCCAAGTCACGTTAGCCGAGAAGAAAGCAAAACGCGGCTGGCTGTAGGCTGCTTGTCTTGTCTTCGTTGAAAAGCAAACCACCTCTATATATCCACACTCGTGCCGATGCCGGCTTTGACTGCTTTATCGAAGACCAGTTTGGCCGTGGCCACGTCCTGAATCGCCAGTCCATTCGACTTGAACAGGGTGATCTCGGAGTCATTGCTTCGGGCCGGTTTCTCGCCCGTGATGACTTCGCCCAGCTCGGCTTTCATGTGCGATTTGTCGATAGCGCCTTCATCGATGGGTATCATGACATCACCAGCTTCGCTCAGGCAGGCTTCGTAGGAATCGGCGATCAGTGTCGAGCGTTTGATGATGTTTGTGTCAAGTTCCCGTGCTGCGGGTGTATGTGAACCGATACCGTTGATGTGAGTGCCATCCTTGACCTTGGAGCCGTCGAATATCGGGGTAGCGGAAGAGGTCGATGCACAGATGATGTCGCTCTGATCGAGCATCTGGTCGGCGGAATCGGCCTTGAGAACGTCAATACCCAGCTTGCCACTCATTTCGCTAATAAAAGCTGTCACAGCTTCATCTGAGATATCGAACACAAGCGCTTTAGACAATTTGCGTGCCTCGGCCACTGCCCAGAGTTGAGCCTTGGCCTGAACACCGGCGCCGAATATTCCGGTGACCTGGCCGCTGTCTTTGCGGGCAAGATACTTGGTGGCTACACCGCTAGCCGCACCGGTTCTGATCGCTGTCAGATAGCCACCGTCCATGATGCAGATCACATCGCCGGTGGCAGGGTCTTGAAGTAATACTTTACCTACGATCACCGGCATGTTGTGTTTCTTAGGGTTATCCTTGTAGATAGTGACGATCTTGCAGGCAAGTGCCCCAAGTTCTTTCAGGTACGCCGGCATATACAGGGACAGACCACTAGGCGGAGTGATGTTGATTCTTAACGGTAGTACAGCGGTACCGTTGGCCATTTCGGCAAACGCCTTTTCGACAACTTCCATGCAGTCTTTCATATCGAGTACTTGCATGACATCTTTGCGGTTGAGCAGCAGCGGCATAGATTCCTCCGATAGTTCTAATTTTGAGACAGTATAGGCAGATGATGTGAATCCCCGCAAGTTGTTTGTGCGGGGAGGTGCTGACAGACGGGGTGTGTTGTTGATGTGGCGCGGTCAGTTGAGTCCCTTTTGGACTTTCTCCAACTCTTTGATGGCCTTCTTGAGTTGCTTCTTGACGGCGCGTTTCTTCTCTTTTTCTAACCGGGCTTTGAGCATGTCAGTTGCTGCCGGATTACCGATCTCTCTGATCAACTTGATTGCCTCACTACGCACTGATGACTTTGCGTCGTTGAGCATTGCTGTCAGTGGTTCCCACTTTCCCAGTACCCCGGCGATGACAGGCACCAGTTCAGCGCTTAGGTCTATGGCGTCCGGAATGTTGGGCGGTTTCGGCCCGAGTTCTAGAGATCTGGCGAAATAATCGGTGAGTTTGCTTTCCATTGCCACCGCAATTACCACAACAGTGTTCTGGAGGAGAAGTGGTTGCTCCTGGCCCGGCGAGGTCAATCGAATCGAGTGCTCAGCGTCAACATAATGGTTCCCAGACGGACGATGGGTCACACTTCTTACCACCCAAGTGCCCTCACCTGTTATTAAGAATGTGCCAGAGCCGACTTGCCAGAAACGATCCTTTCCCTTGTCTACAGTTAGCACTGCCCTGCAAGTCTTGCAACCAACACTGTGGATTCTCAAGCCAACTCGCTCAAGGCCAAGAACGAGGCTGTCTCGAAGGGGGCCGGGATAGCAGTCGATCACCACGTCTGAGATACTCGCGATGTTCTGTTGGACTTCTGGCGTCAGTTTGCTGTATGCCAACCACTCTCTCTCAGTAAAATCGACTGGCGACTGCCAATTTGCCATTACAACGGCTTGCAACAGGACTACCAGCGCGACCATGAGAATAGGAACCCTTGTCACAGTACTCCTCCTTTGTTGATCTCGAAGTACTTCTGCCACATTATGCTTTATGATGACTATCTTGTCAACTATGGACTCTTTGTCGAGTGTTCCTACACATGAACGATCCACTTGTTATTCGTGCATTAACTGAGTTTATTCCCCACATGATCATCGGTCTGACAGGACAGATTGGCGCGGGGAAGACTGCCGCAGCAAAGATACTCGCACGGTTCGGTGCGTACATAATCGATGCTGACAAGATCGGCCACCAGGTCGTGGCACAGTCGGCTACGCTTCGAAGGCAACTCGTGCGAGCGTTTGGCAAAGAGATCCTCGACAAGAGGGGAGAGGTCAGGCGCAAGAAACTCGCCTCGCTGGCATTTGCAAACGAAAACAGCAAACAGACTCTCAATCGGCTGGTACATCCGCACTTGCTGAGGGAGCTTCGACGGCAGGTCAAGCAGGCTCTGGAAACTCACGAAGTTATAGTAATTGATGCCGCCTTACTGTTGTACTGGAAGATGGATCGCGAAGTTGACCGGGTGCTTGTCATTCACACATCGAGAGAGCAACGACTGGCCCGGATGACCACCCGTGGAATATCTCGCACTGACGCTCTGGCTCGTGAACGCGCTCAGTTGCCATACAGTGAGTTCAGGAAACGTGCGGATATTCTATTTCTGAACAACGGGTCAGTTGATGATCTTGAGCGCAAACTCCGAGCGTTCTGGCGTCGTACAGTTGAAAGGTGAAACATATACATGCCATTGATTGATTCTAAAACCAACAAGACTATTCGTGAATACACAGTAGAAGAACTCACTGAGCGTGCAAACTACATGCGTGGGCTAAGTTTGCTTTCGCTGTGTTCTGCGGGATCAGGTCACTCGGGCGGGACGCTCAGTGTCATGGACATTTGCACAGCGCTTTACCTGAGAGTTGCCCGGCATGATCCCAAGGCTCCATCATGGGAAGACCGCGACCGTATCATCTGGTCGGCCGGGCACAAGGCACCGGCTCTGTATGCGTCACTGGCATTGTCTGAGTATTTCCCTGAGAAGGAGTTGATGAAACTTCGCAAGGTCGGCTCACCATTTCAGGGTCATCCGCATTGGCAGGAGTTGTCCGGAGTGGAGTTCTCTACCGGATCGCTGGGGCAGGGGCTGTCGCTCGGAGTAGGCGTAGCACTGGCCGCCGAACTCAACGACAGAAAACGCCGCGTGTTTGTGATTTCTTCCGACGGGGAGCAGCAGGAAGGTTCTATGTGGGAAGCCGCCATGTCCGCTTCTCACCATCGGCTGGACAACCTGGTGCTCATCATAGACGTGAATGATCTTCAGATCGACGGCGCAGTTGATGACGTGATGTCAAACACTCCCCTGGCCGACAGGTATCGAGCTTTTGGTTGGGAGGCTTTCGAGATCAACGGCCACAATATGACAGAAATAGTCGAGAATCTGGAACGCTCTCGGAACGACAACGACTCAGGCAAACCGGTTGTCCTGATCTGTCACACGGTCAAAGGCAAGGGCGTATCGTTCATGGAAAACGCCGTCGGATGGCACGGCAAACCACCAAGCCGAGACGAGCTAACACAGGCACTTAATGAGTTGGGACTGAGTTCTGTTTGGGATGTTGACAAGATGCTTGAGTATGGCCGAGAGTACGAAACCGCCGCAGCATTGGAAGTTGACAACAGCCTTCCGAAATTCTCCCGTGATTTCTGGTGGAACGCTTCGGAGAGTATGCGGG
>Ga0164310_10001463_pt1 | contig 13358 bp, 12 predicted proteins | sample GuaBasSedimGuay1_FD_121795 | JGI IMG/M metagenome (GOLD analysis project Ga0164310, IMG submission 121795) | Subseafloor sediment microbial communities from Guaymas Basin, Gulf of California, Mexico - Guay1, Core 4569-9, 0-3 cm | ecosystem: Environmental > Aquatic > Marine > Hydrothermal vents... | reverse complement strand
TCCTCCGATTTTTTAAGCATAAGAAGTCGCGGGTACAAGGCGAAAACGAGGAAGGTTGAGTTAGTTATGACGCTTGCAATCTGAAAAGATGCACCATAATAGGCTCTCGCCTTTAGTCCTATTGTCTCGCCGCAAATTACGATAAGAAGGATAAGGCTGAAGGCAACTATTCTTTGGCCGATGACGTTGTATAAGTTGACGGTTGACCCTTTCGTCCACTCCTTAATGTATGTCCAGTTAATTTTACCTTCTATCTTTCTTCTGCCAAAGTAGAGAAAAACTATAATTTGAATCAGAAAGGCGAATATAAGAGTTAGTACTGCACCTTGAAGTCCAGTTTTCAGATATATTATAAGCCAGTAACCAAGCAATACTTTGGTTGTTTCATGTAAAAGCAGCCCATAACTCAACGCTTCAATTTTAGTTACTCTTAAAATAGACTGAAAAGTTGAGAGAATATAGATTTCGATTATCTGAGCTGAGGCCAGAATGTATATCGGGAGATAATTTAGGCTTATGCCGATTAAGGGAAGGATAAAAGGTATCAAAAGAACGTAAATTAATGTCGAAATTATTCCTAAAAGTGAGTTGGCGACAAATCCTGTTTTAGCCGAGTCTTTGTGGCCTCTGGCGACAAAACGCATGATCCAGAAAGGAAACATGCCTGATAGTAAAGTGAAGTAGGCGATTATGTCGCTGTTAATGTTCGACCATACTCCATATTCTACTTCAGAAACGCTTCTGGTAATCATTATTGTGAAGGCTAATCCTGTGAAGACGCTTATTATACGTGAAGAAAATAGAATTAGTCCCGAACGCACAAGCCGGGGGGGTTCTTCCAACAATCAGCCGCTCCAAAAGCCTCTATTTATCTTCAACGGTTTTTATCTCGTAACTAATTATCGAGAAATGTTTATTTCCAGCTATTTTTCTTAAAATTTCTTCTAAATAGACTTTTACGCTTTCCTCTTTCTCAGTTTCAACTTCAACTATTACTTTCAAGTTTGCTCCTCCACCAGATTTAGACAGTTTTTCCCTTTCCTAGACTTATAAGCAATATATTTTCTTTCTTTGCTTCTTCGGGGTTTATTATGTGACTTAAATCAACTATTGCTGAAGGCGATTTCATTAAAGTTTTGAGGCTTTTTAACTTTATATTTTTGAACTGGTTGTGGCCGACGACTATTATGAGGCAGTCAACTCCCCTTACTGTCGTTTTCCATGAGCTTTCAGCAGGGTATCCCAAATCCAATAGTTCTTTTTTGCTGAAGAATGGGTCGTAAACTTTCACTTTTGCCCCCTTAGAACTAAGCGATTTCACGATGTTTAATGTTCTGGAGCCTTTAGGTTCTTTTACATTCGCTTTATATGAAACTCCGAAAACGGCTATTTTAGCTCCTCTCAACGGTTTTCCGCATTTTTTTAGTGCTTTTCTAACCAGCCTAATTGCATGATTTACCATTCTTTCATTTACTTCTCTGGCAAGTTTGGCAATTCGAAGTTTAACACCGAGATCTTCAGCCTCTTTTAAAAGTAAGTATGGATCTTTCGGTATGTGCCCACTTATTACTCCTGGGATTAAGAGATGACAGTATGGATCCGTGTTTGCTGCCTCATGAATTTCCATATAGTCTATTCCAGCTTTTTCGCAGAAAAGTGCAAATTCATTGCTTAAAGCCAAGTTTACATCTCTATAAATATTTTGGAAGAGCTTTACTGTTTCTGCGGCTTTTAGGCTGCTTAGAGGAATTACTCCAGATTTGACTACTGTTTCGAAAATTAAAGAGGCCACTTTAAGGCTTTTATCATCTATTCCCGCGATTAATCTTGCATAATGGGAGATGTCGTAGAGGGTTCTTCCAGCTGTTGCTCTTGTTGGGCTGTAGGCTAGGCCGAAGTCGTTTCCTGCCTTAAGTCCTGAAGCGTTCTCTATCCAGCTTCTAACCAAGTTTTCAGTTACTCCGGGGCCTACAGTGCTTGCGATTATAACTAGTGCGCCCTTTTGCAGGTTTTTCCCTATCTCCTTACAAGCCGTCTCAAGTTTAGAATAGTCAGGATTCTTTTTTTCATCTACTGGAGTGTCAACTATCACCAGTATAACATCGCTTTGGGCCACTGCCCATCTGGTATCCGCTGTCGCGATGAGTTTTCCGCTTTTAACATTTTTAGAAATAAGTTCTTCAAGGCCGGGCTCCGCGATGGGGCTTTTTCTTTTATTTATTGTCTCAACTATTTTCCTATTTTTGTCAACTCCTATGACTTTAAAGCCTGCATCGGCGAAAAGGCAGGCGGTTGGTAAACCCATTCTTCCGCATCCAATAACGCATATTGTATATTTTTCTCTGGCTTGAGCGGATTTTAGTGTCTGTTCGTCGATATCCATTATGGTTTTCTTTTGCATATTTTCATCCCCTAAGCGGGGTATTATCTAGTGAGAACGAAGTCTTCTAAAACTTTTCTACCTTACATAGATAAATCTGCATCCTATTTTCTCTGCGGCTTCCTTGTCGCTTCTCCTGTCTGCTATTACTAAAACGTTATCTGGATTGACTCCAAATTTTCTAATGACCATTTCAATTTGTTTGCTTCTAAGCAGGCTGTCTTCTCTTGTAACAATGAAATCGAAGGAAAGCCTTGTTCTTTCTAGAATAACCATAGTAATTTTTCGACCTTGCAACGTAACAAGGGACCTTATTTTATCATTAAACTTGCGATAAAGTTCTATTCCTTCTTTGATGACTTCCATTCTCGGTAAAGCTTCAAATTCAAAGCGTGTCCACACTTCAAAAACCTTTTTACGCATATCATCGTCAATTTTAGACAATTTCTCTGAAATAGGAGTTAAATTATCAGTTTTTAGAATTTTAGCGAACTCATCTTTAAGTTTATTGTAATCGATTGGTAGATTAACGAGTGTTCCGTCCAAATCGAATATTACGAGTTTTATGTTGGCTTCCATTCGTACATTGCTCCCAAAATTTTTCCATTTTTAACCAGTCTTGCTGGGGCATCAATATGTCTTATCCAATAGAGGCCTTCGGGTAGAATATTAAACTTTGGAATGTCCGGAATTTCTTCTTTGTAAGCCAATCTTATGTAAATGTATGGAAAGTTCGCTCTGTAATCGCCGTAGAGAACTTTGCTTGCATATGAGAAGAAGAATGAAGTTGTAAACATTCTTCCAGCATTAATTTCTGTTACACATGGTGTTCCTTCACTATTCTCTTTCAAGTCTACGCATGCAATTCCGCTGAAGTTTGGGTCTATGGCCAAAATTGCCTCGACAGCTATTTCATTCACCTTTTCATCGTGGATTGTCCGCTGAACAGTGGGGGTTCCTGTTATGCCGGAAGGCGCCAAATGAGGATAAATATATTCGAGGCGTTCTCTGGCCATGGAAGTTATCAGTTCTCCCTCCCTCCAAACGCTGTGAAAGGCTAAATTCCTTCCACTTAGGTATTCTTGGGCAATAAACTCCCACTTCTCTCCCCTAGCTCTCCAGTATTTAATCCATGAAACTGCAGTTTCAACATTATACGCTGGCGTGCTTCCCTTTCCCCCAGCGCCATGCTTGGCTCTAATCCAAATTGGACTACCAAACTCTTCAAAAGCTCTCTCAATGTCCCTCTCATCTCTTATCTCAATTGTTCTCGCGGTTGGAACACCCTTTTTAAGCCATAACTTAGCGGATTCAAACTTATCTTGACAAATTCTAACAGCTTCCTTTGAAGGTAAGAAAACATTAGCCTCCAATTTTTCCCGATTTTCAGACAAAACCTTCACTTCAATGTCAGGTTGAGGATGGATAAATTCTATTTTCTCTTTACGAATAATTTCGTTTAAAACATCAATGTAGCTTTCGCTAGTAGCTCTGGGAACTACAAATTTGGAATCGGTAGGTGCCAAATGAATTCTGAATTTATTTACATCAACTCCCACTATATGAATTCTTTCGGGAGAAATTCTAAGAGACATTATGAAATTTACAGCGGCTGGGCCTCCAACACCTGTAACCAATATTCTTTTCATTCTTTACCACCTAGATTCCGAAACTTTTGATGCAGCTTAAAGTACTAAACTCTTTGGCTTGAGAGCCATAATGGATGGGACTATTTTATGTTCTTGATTTTATTTGTCACCTTTCAATATTCTTTCAATGATATCCACGGGATTTTCAAGTTCAGAAAGTAGGGATTTCACATCTGATTTTTTGCCGAGAAGTTTCTTAGCATGCTCAATAACTTCTTCTGGTTTGACTGTGAAGAGCGGGAATCCCTTTCGGTATAAATAATCATTAACGAATGAGCGTCCCAGCACGGGGATGACTATGCTCGGTGTTCCTTGTAAGGCGGCTTCTCTTGCGAGAGTGCCCCCAACACTGACCACTAAGTCTGCTTGAGCAACTAAACTTGCGGAATCAACGAAGCCTTCTGGAACTATCAAATTTTTTCTTGGTTTTCTTTCATATCTTGAGAGAAAAACAACTTTGCCATATTCCGATAGCTTTTCTGCCAACTTTAAAGTAGGGTCCTCTACTCCTTCAGCGTAGGCTGCTTTTGTCTCTAGTTGTCTTACCACAATTAAAGGATGACCATAATCATATTTTACGGTCGGTCGGAAATCTTTAATCCACGCCACTTCGTCTACTCCGTCGAACTTAACTATTTTTTTAACAGCATATTTGTGTAAATGGCTATCAGGTATGGCTTTTGAAACCACCAGTACGTCAACGAGTGGAAGAGTTAATCGATTTACTGCCTCCGCGTGAGGAGCATCATGTGTAGAAATTATGAAAGCCCCCAACCCGTAAGCTACACGGCATAATTCCACTGAACCATGAGATATTGCCACGTCAGGAGGATTCTCCTTGAACATTTTACACAATTCTACTTGTCTAAGCAAGCTTTCGCGAAGCCTGGAATATCGCGAGGTTGGGTCATACTTTCCAACCGTTTTAAAATTTATACCTAAATATTTTGCCAGCGGAATGGTATCTGGATGTTCTCTTGTGGTAAATACTATTTCGTGTCCTTTTTCTGAAAGCCGTTTTGTTATAGCTGCTCCGTAGCGGACTTGTTTTCCGGTGCAAGCATCATACCATATCTTCATACAGCTAATTCCTCTTATGCTATTGAAGCGAAAATTGCCACAACAGTTGTTAAAGTGAAAATTAAAGAAATTATCAGAACTAGTCTCCGCTCGGTTGACGGATAATAATAAGCGATTAAGGTAACAAGACTTCTCCTTTGACTGGATTTTAACAATGAACCGTTCATTTCAAGGCTTGCCCTTCTATTGAAAAATAACGCATTAATGAGAATAAGCGAGGAGTTAATTATGTAAGGAATTATAGAAATAGCTAAAGCTTGTTCCATATTTGCAATTATAGCATAAGCGGCTAGGGTTATCCCGGCGGCGAACGATCCGGTGTTGCCAACAAAGATTTTTCCTCTGAAATTGAAATAGGCTAAAGCCCATAGGACAATCAACGGAACATAGAGCAAAGTCTGCTCCTTACGGTCAAGAATTACCGAAATCGTAAAGAATCCTGTTAAGACTATTGAGGGACATACGGTTTCTAATCCGTTTAGTCCTCCAAGTTGATTAACCGCGTTGGTTGTTATCGCAACAATCAGAGGAACTATTACAATGTAGTAGTAGATTCCAAAATCAATTTTTCCCCAAAAATAAGTTGCCATTTTAGAGTCTCCCTCCCTCAATATCGCTAGGGGCAGAGCAGCTATAAGTGGAAGCAAGGCTTTATATCTCCACCTAAGGTCGGCCCAATCATCTAGGAGCCCCATAAATCCGCCGAAGAGTATACATGATGCAAGAGTTAAAGCGGCTGAACCAATAGGCTCAAAATTATAGAGAAAAAACAGATAGGCGGCGGAGATTAAAACATAGATCACCCCAAGTCCATTGGGAACCATTGGTTCTCCAGGTTTATGTTTATCTGGAGCCTTTGGAAACAATTCGTTCACATCCATATTGGTTTTCAATATTCAACTTTATAAATCGCTATTATTGGCGCTACGCCTCCATAAGATTCATATTTTGGTCTATGGGTCTCGTTCGGGTAAATGAGTTTGAAATGTTCGTTAAAGAAAGTGCTGTTTTGTGCTGGGTCAGTCAGCGGAGCATTCATTTTGTAAAGTTCGTTCACAACATAATATCTTGCATGTTCCATAAGTTTGTAAATTAATGAATCATAGAATTTTGAATTTGGAATTGGCTGGTTTGTTGTTTCATTGATGTAATCTGATAGTGTTATTGGGCCGTAAGCATCCTGTACTCTCTTGTTGCTTTCAGCAATTCTTAGCATCCATGTCCATTTACCCATATCTCCCCAATTAGCGTAGGAATAATTATAGTCCGCTGACATAACTACTGTGGTGAAGACTAGTATGTAACCTGGCGGCGGCGAGTCTCCCCGCCTTATAGTCTCAAGTATTTTCAAAGCGTTTGTTTCATTTTCAACGAAAACTCTTCCTATAATCGCTATATGAGTCGTGTTGAAAGTAGCGTTATCAGCGAGAGAAGTTCTGTTTCCCTCGACGGTTATCCAATATCCGTAATCCCACCAGCTGAAAATTACCGCATCTTCAGGAAGAGTTGTTCTAATCCATGTAAGTGCATCCATCCATTCTGTGACAGGTTCGACAGGTCTTATTGGCATGCTTCCTGCCAATAATGTTGTTGGTGTATATGCGTGACTATAAACTCTCGGGAATGGAAATGCGAAATTTCCAACTAACAGAATAAAGCACAGAAAGATTGGTAGAGCCCCAAATTCTTTTCCAATTATTCCTTCGAATCCCTTTCTTCTCGGAAACATTCTATGCCCTTTAATGAGCGTTATGAAGGGTCTTAATACGCCGATGAGTCCCATTCCTGCAAGTATGCCCACAGCGGGCGTAGATAAGACCAATAATCTGACCATTGAAGAGGAAAAGTAAAGCGTGGTAACTCCAAACAATATTAAAAAGACATTCTTCTTTGTAAGATTGCCTGCTGCAAAGAAGAATCCTACTATGAAGAACACCAGAATTATTCCATATTCATAATATAATGTAGACCAGGAAGTCATTCTGTGCTCTTGAACCGACATGACTATCGCTGAGCCTTCTCGAGCAGCCGGGTTTATGACCGAGATGAATTTTCCTGCAATTCCCTTCATGTACCCTAGGAAGTACAAGCCAGCAAAACTTGCCGCTATGAGGGCCATAAAGGTTATAAAGTAAATTACTTTCCATTTGGTTGTTTTTGTTCTCCTTATGATTTCATTTAGACAAAGAAGCAAAAATGTTCCCGCGACCACTAAGATAGGCCATGTAGTTAAATAATCTAAGCCTAACTTTGGAACGTGAATTGCGATAAAAATGCCTATTCCAAACACTAAGCTGTAGGTTAAAAGTAGACGTTCATTAAATTTTCTTAGCAGCAGCAAGACGAATGAGAAGAGCGTTATTAAGCCTATTGGGTAATAGGATGCTCCCCATGAGGCACAAATATACCCTAATGCAAGTCCGGATAAAACTCCATATAGGAGAGAATGCCCAACCGGTTTTTCGTCATCAATTGCCCTTAGATAAAATGTGAATAAAATAATTATCGCGAGGAGTCCTACAGTTTCGTCGTCAAAAAAGCCTAGGGACGTTCTTGTGATATGAGTTGGACTTAATGCAAGAACAAGTGCGGATAGGAGACCCACATTTTTTCCAGCTATTTCCTTACCTAAGAAGTATAGGGCTATGCATGTTATTGCTCCAAAAACAGCTGGAAATATTATGCAGAAATCTTTTAGTGGAATTGAAATTCCTAGAAATGATATTATCGTATAAAGTGTTGCGGCTGTTAGCGGTAGTCCAGGATATGCTTTTTCCGTTATATCGATGTTTATGCTTATTGGGTACCAGCGTTTCAAGTCATACCAAGGTCGCCATGATAGGAATCCACTGTCTAGTATGTGTTCAGTGAAACGGTATTGGAAGAATGGGTCGAATTCCGAGAGGGACATTCCCCAACGGATGGGTAGAAGCCTAACCACAAATGCTATAATGAAAATGATTAATAAGGAGGAGACTGTTAACGATGTTTCATGTGAAATTTTAGGCCTGCTTTCCCAGACTTTTTTAAAAGCATTTTTTATTTTCTCTCTGCTGACTTTCATACTAGGTTCTCCCTAATACATGTGCTGTAGTGCTATGCGGGAATTTTATTGAATTGCTTTATTTAGGTATTTTGCTAAGTTTCTTCTAGGGTTTTTAAATATTCCCTATACTTTTGAGGAGTTAGAAGATTCTTTATTTCTTCGTTTAGTTTTTCGGGTTGTATTTTTGCTATCCATCCTTTTCCGTAGGGGTCTTGATTTATGAGTTCTGGGCTTTCGCTTAGTTCCGTGTTTACTTCTATTATTTGGCCGGATATTGGAGTGTAGATTTCGGAGACAGCTTTTACTGATTCAACTGTTCCGATTGATTCCATTTGTTTAACTTTTCTTCCGACATTTGGTAGGTCGACGAATACTATTTCATGCAGAGATTTTTGGGCATAATCGGTTATGCCCATTATTGCTGTGTTTCCTTCTATTTTTAGCCATTCATGTTCTTTGGTGTAATACAGATTTTCGGGTACAATGTACTCTTCAGCCATTCACTTTGTCCCTCCTTTTAGATTCTTAATTTTGGAATTAGGCTTTTTGCTTCCTCTAGCGGATATTTCTTTCCATAAAGTATTACTATGTCTCCTCTTCTTTGGTAGAATGGAAGTTTAACAATTTCAGCTTTAAGTTGCTTTCCTCTAATGTTGACTGTTACTTCTTCTCCTTCTCTGTCATACTGGGATTTTATGTATCCCATCCCTATTCCAATTTCCAGAAGTGGCGAGAAGGTTCCGCTTGTTATTTCTCCGATTTTTTCTCCGTTTTTGTATATTTCATGACCTTTTCTTGGGATTCCTCTTTCAAGCATTTTGATGCCCACTCTTTTCCTTTCTAAGCCTTTTTCTTTTTGTTTAAGCAATGCGTCTTTTCCTATGAAGTTTTCTTTGTCAAATTTTACTACAAAGCTTATTCTTGCCTCCAGCGGGGTAATGTCCTCGTTTATGTCGTTTCCGTAAAGGCACATTCCAGCTTCAAGTCTAAGAGTGTCTCTTGCTCCTAAGCCGCATGGTTCTATGCTGAATTCTTTTCCGGCTTCCAGAATTGAATTCCAGACTTTAAGGGCTTTTTCAGGGTTGGAAAGCGGCGAGTCCCATACGAAGACTTCGAATCCGTCTTCGCCAGTATAGCCAGTTCTAGAAAGGAAAACATCTATGCCCGCCAGCTTTGTCCATCCGCACTTAAATCTGCCTATTTGACTTAAATTCTCTGTTGAGATTTTTTGCAGGGTTTCTTCAGCTTTGGGACCTTGAACAGCAAACATTGCAATGTTATCCGAGAAGTCTTCAACTTTCACGTCAAAGTTTCTCGCGTGCATGGTTAGCCATTCGTAGTCTTTGGTTCTGTTGCCCGCGTTGTATACCATTAGAAATTTGTCTTCTTCTAGTTTTGAAACGACAAAATCATCTTTTATTCCGCCCTTTTCATTGCATAGGGTTGAGTATTGAGCGCTTAAAGGCGTTAATTTGGAGACGTCGTTTGTTGAAATGTAGTTTAGAAATTTTTCGGCTTCTGGGCCTGTTATTAATGCGCGTCCCATATGAGTTATGTCAAATATTCCTACGGTTTTTCTGACAGCTAGATGTTCTGGGATTATTCCTTTAAACCAAAGGGGCATTTCAAATCCGGCGAACAATGTCATTTTTGCATGTTTTCTGTGGAACTCGTATAGGTGTGTTCTCTTGCCAGATTCATGCAAACTTCTTCACCTTCAATTGTCTATCTTTCATTCGCGGGCTTAACCTCTACATTTTTAGGAATTGTCGACAGTTTTTTGCCGCATTTCGGGCATTTGCCATTATAATGCTGCACAATTTCTTCGGGCGGCTTCAAATCTTCACCTTCGTAGAGAATTTCTCCACAATTGTCACAAATAACCCTCTGGGGCATAAACAACACTCCGTATCGTATATGATGTTTTGAATAAATAAGCAAACTATTTATAGGTTCCGCGAACTTTTCAAATCTACATAAAGGGGGCTATCATGCAAGAGAAATATACATTGATAATCACTGAGAAACCTGAAGCGGCTAGACGAATTGCTGAAGCTCTCAATTTGAAGGGTAAACCCAAGAAGTATGAGGATAATGGCGTGCCTTACTACCTTGTTGAAAGGGATAAGAAGATAGTAGTTGTTCCGGCTTTAGGGCATCTGTTTACAGTTACTCATGAAAGAGGTGGAAGAAACTATTATCCCGTCTTCAACTTTGTTTGGGCGCCCAGATATATGGCTGAACGCGGCGCTCAACAGACGAAAACTTGGATAGAGACAATTTCCAAGCTTGCTGAGAATGCTGACGAGTTTATTTCTGCATGTGACTATGACATTGAAGGGAGCGTAATAGGCTATTGCATACTCAAATATGCATGTAAAAATAAAGAGTTAATAGCAAAAAGAATGAAGTTTTCAACCTTAACCAAAGCCGAGCTAGAAGAAGCTTACCATAATCTTCTTTCAACATTAGATTTTGCTTTAATAGAGGCTGGAAGAGCAAGACATGAGGTTGACTGGCTTTACGGTGTCAACTTGACCAGAGCCTTAACTCTGGCTGCAAGCCGATGGAGTGGGAAATACGCGACGCTAAGCACTGGAAGAGTTCAGGGACCAACCCTGAAATTTCTTGTAGCTAGAGAAAAGGCAATAAGAAGTTTTGTTCCCGTTCCATACTGGTCGATTAAGGCTGAAGTTGAAATTAAGGGGCAAATTTTCGAGGCGGAATATGAAGTAGATGTAATTAAGAAAAAGACCGAGGCAGACTCAATTGTTAAGGCTTGTCAAGGGAAAACGGGAAAAATAGAGAAGATTGAAGTAAAAAAGTTTAGACAGATGCCGCCTATTCCATTTGACATTGGAGGCCTTCAAACAGAAGCCTACAGCCTTTTCGGTTATACGCCGAGAAGAACATTGGATATTGCTGAACGCCTATATCTAAGCGCTTTAATATCCTACCCAAGAACAAGCAGCCAAAAACTTCCGCAAGTAATAGGATATGAAAAAATTCTAAAGAATCTAAGTAAAATTCCAACTTACAGCAAACTTGCCGCTGAACTATTATCAAAAGAAAAGTTAACTCCACGAGAAGGTAAAAAGGAGGACCCAGCTCATCCAGCGATTTATCCCACCGGCAATATGCCTGACAGAGAACTGAGTGAGCCGGAAAGGAGAATATGGGATCTTGTGATTAGACGATTTATGGCCGTTTTCGGCGAACCAGCAATTAAGCAGAGCATGAAGGTTGCATTAAATGTCAACGGTCACTACTTCTTTGTCCGCGGAAGAAGAGTTCTGAAAGAAGGATGGACCAAATTTTACGCTCCATACATTAGAAGCGAAGAAATTTTGCTTCCGCCGATAGAAGAAGGCGACGAAGTAAAGATTTTGAAAGTTATAAGAGAAGATAAATTCACAAAGCCTCCGCCAAGATATAATCCAAGCAGCCTTCTTAAGAAAATGGAGGAAGAAGGCATAGGAACAAAGGCTACAAGAGCGGACATAATCCAAACGCTATATAACCGAAAATACATCCGCGAAGAAAGAATAACCGTAACCGACCTTGGATTCGACATAATTGAAGTCTTAAGCAAGTATTGCCCGCAAGTTATAAGCGTCCAGCTTACAAGGGAACTAGAAGAGAAAATGGAGAAAATTCAAAGTAACGGAGAAAAGAGAGAGAAAGTGCTTACAGAGGCAGTTAAGGTTCTGAAGCCTATACTTGAAGAAATTAAAAGCAGAGAGAAAGATATTGGGCAGGCGTTAAATGAAGCTGTGAAAAAAGCGAGAATAGAAGAAAGAATAATAGGGAAATGCCCAACTTGTGGAACAGGGCAGCTTATGATTCTTTATTCAAGGAGAACAAGAAAGCGTTTTATAGGCTGTACAAACTACTTTAAGGGAAAATGCGACACTTCATTCCCGCTTCCTCAAAGAGGCACCCTAAAGCCTACTGGAAAGGAATGTAAAGAATGCGGATGGCCAACGATACAGGTTAGAATGAAGGGAAGAAGACCATGGAACCTATGCTTCAATCCGGAATGCCCAACCAAAGAGAGGAGAAGAAAAATTGAAGTGTAAAATATGTAAAAGAGAATCTTCAAGCGAATTCTGCAGTTTCCATCAGAAAGCATACGAAAACCTAATAAAAAACTTTGAAGAATGGAAAAAAGCTCTAGACATAAATTGGGAAGACTATTTAAATGAGATCTCAAAAAATCCCTACGCGGGTGAATGGGCAAAAGAAGTGGCCGAATACCTAATTAAACATGGAGGGAAAGAGCCACGTCAAGAAAAATAAAAAGAAAAGCTTCATCCTTTTCATTTACCCTTAGGAAGTTCTGGGACAAAATCCTAACCTTTAAACCATCTATATGGATCATAAGCGGAGTACTAATAGCCCTAACCATATTCTTTCTGGGAGGAGGAATTTACGACCTACTTGAGAGACCCGTACCAGTAGGAATGCAGCAAGGAAGAGTAATAACCTTCTACCCCTACGGAATTAATGAACAATTACTGGGCGAAAGCATTCTTGTTATGATACTTTATGGACTTGGTGCTGTAGGACTGATCTTAACCTACCAAAGCACAAAATTTGCGTACAAACCCCGACAAGCATACATGATGTTGCTAGTTGGAGTATGCCTAATCATATTAGCCTACCTCTTCGTGGAACTCAGCTTAAGACAAAAAATGAGATAACAATCATAACCTAAAACGGTTTTTCCTTCAATTTAAAAAGATAAGCCAAAAAATTTGTGGCTAGGTGAATTGGCGGCGTAATAATCAATGTAATAATCAATACGTCAATTTTTGGAGGCATAACAAGAAAAGAAAAACAAATTGCTCCTAAAACGAAATCAAGCTGATCTGCCAATGGAAAAATTTCGCCTGGCCCTATTCCAATTCTTCTTTTAATAAAGGATTCTAGTAGATCTCCAATTAATGCTCCGAGGGAAGTTATGAAGCCGAAGAATGGAGAATAACCAAAAAAGATGTTTTCAGCCAGACCAACTAAAGTTCCGATGATTAATCCTGAGATAAAGCCCCTAAATGTTTTATTTTTTCCAAAAATAGGTTTTCCATCTGTAAATTTTCTTCCTAAATCAATTGGTTTTCCGCCTCCGAAAATTACTGGCGCCGCATTGGCGCAGTAGGCGGGAAATATGAATTTTAGGGCTTCAATTATTGCGTCTAGTGTC
>Ga0164310_10001462_pt1 | contig 13368 bp, 12 predicted proteins | sample GuaBasSedimGuay1_FD_121795 | JGI IMG/M metagenome (GOLD analysis project Ga0164310, IMG submission 121795) | Subseafloor sediment microbial communities from Guaymas Basin, Gulf of California, Mexico - Guay1, Core 4569-9, 0-3 cm | ecosystem: Environmental > Aquatic > Marine > Hydrothermal vents... | reverse complement strand
TTATAAAGCTAGCTGGTTATTTTGTCAATCTAAGCGGGAGGGAGCAGAAATGGCGAACAGCATCCTTGTGGTTGCCGAGCAGGCCGATGGCGCTTTGCGCAAGGTTTCATTTGAGATGCTGGGCGAGGCCGGGAGGCTGGCCGAGAAGATGGGCGCCACGGTGGAAGCGGCGCTCCTGGGCTCCGGCGTGGAATCCCTGGCCGATGAGCTGGCCCACCACGGCGCATCCAGGGTCTACATCGCCGATGACCCGGCCCTCAGCCCTTACAATGCCGAGGCTTACACCGCCGTCCTGGCGGATCTGGTGAAGAAAACCGAGCCCGCCGTCGTATTCCTCGGAGCCACCACCCAGGGCAGGGACCTGGCCCCACGCCTGGCCGCACGCCTGGGTGTGGGCCTGGCCTCCGACTGCACCAGCTTCGATGTGGACGGCGACGGCAAGCTCCTCATCACCCGTCCCATCTATGCCGGACGGGCCATCCAGACCATCAAGCTCAAGACTTCGCCTCAGATGGCGACCCTGCGGCCCAACGTCTTCCCGCCTGCCGAGCCTGATGCATCCCGCCAGGCTGAGGTGGAGAAGCTGCCGGTGAGCGTGGGCGAAGTCCGGGCCAAGGTGGTGGACTTCCTCAAGAAAGAGAGCGAGGAAATCGAACTTACCGAGGCCGACATCATCGTCTCCGGTGGGCGTGGCCTAGGCAAGCCCGAAGGCTTCGAGGTCATCCGGGCGCTGGCGAAGGTGCTCGGTGCGGCGGTGGGAGCCTCCCGTGCGGCGGTGGACGCCGGGTGGATTGATCACTCCCACCAGGTGGGCCAGACCGGCAAGACCGTGAACCCCAAGCTCTACATCGCCTGCGGCATCTCCGGCGCTGCCCAGCACCTGGCCGGTATGCGCACTTCCAAAGTCATCGTCGCCATCAACAAGGACCCGGAGGCTCCTATCTTCAAAGTGGCCGATTACGGCATCGTGGCGGACCTGTACGATGTGGTGCCTGCGTTGACGAAGGCATTTCAGGAAGTGCTGAAGGAGTAAGGGCTATGGCGTTTGAGCGGCGTGATAGCGCTGCTCAAATGCCATTTTCCCTTAATTTGTATATCACCCGACAAAAGGCGCAATATCTTGGGGCAGTAGTAGGCTGACCACATTTCTCACAAGGGTGAAGTTCCGGAGAGGCTTCCTCGCCCATAAAGCAGATTTGCTCGTTTTCCTTGGCCTGGAGGAAAGAGAGGTAAAAGCTTAACTTACTCCCCGGAGATTGTTCCTCTAATTCATTTAGGAGATTTTTGTAGAGAATAGAGGTGGAGCCCACCGCATAAGGGCATTCTTCGTAGATGTAATCAATACCTTGCAAGATGGCATAGGCAGCTGTTTCCCTCTCGTACATCCGGCAGAAAGGTTTAACTTTGCGAGCCAGCATCGGATGCGTGGAAGGCAGGACAGGGGCCTGACGGGCTAAGTAGCCGGTCTGCCAGCGCAAGGTGTTGCCGAAGAGAACAGCCACCTCATCATCCAGGTTATGCCCGGTGGCAATGGCGTAATAGCCTCCTTCGTAAGCCACCCGGTTCATTTCATGGCGCTTAACCAGCCCGCATAGGGCGCAAATCCGCTTTCCCCGGTGTGATTCCCGGGCCAATTCTGGCACACTCCTCCCATAGAGGGTTTTGATGTCCACGATATGGAGGTGGGCTCCCGGATGCTGAGCCACAAATTTCTCCACTTTCTCCAGGGAAATGTCCGAGTAATTCCCCCCTTCTATGCCTAGGTTTATGTACAACCCATCGGCTTTGTAGCCCAAACGTAATAGCACATCCCAAAGCGAAAGGCTGTCCTTGCCCCCCGATACGGCTACGAGGATTTTGTCTTTTTTCCTGAACATCCGATAGCGCTTGATGGTTTTATCAACTTGACCTATAAACCATTCTAAGTAGTGTTTCTGGCACAGGGCCAGCTTATGATGACGCATATTTATTACTGCTTTCTCACCACACTTACGGCATTTCATTCTCCTTCTCCTTCCCAAGCAAGCCTGTAGCTATCCTCCCGAAATTACAGCTATCAACCTAACCACATCTCCATCCTTGAGGACTGTATCCTCGGTGATGAGCTTGCCGTCTTTTATGGGTAGCACGGCTTCTACCAAGAGCCCTGCTTCTTTGATGGCCTTCTTGACCGTTATCCCGGGTTTTACTTCCCATTCCTTATCCCGATATATTATCTTCACCACCTGCGCTTACCTCCACAGGAGCTTCTAAAAGGGCTTCCCGTAAGAATGACCTGATAGGGCTTGTGCGCCTCTTGACAACCATAACGGTTACGGGGGCTTCTTTGGCAACCCTGGTAGCAATATCCCCTACAAGGATGGTGCGTAGCAGGGATTCCCCGCTGGCTCCGATGACTATAAGGTCAAATTCCTTCTCTTTCGTTACCTTAACTATGGTTTCAGCTATATCCTCCCCTTCTACAATCAGGATTTCCCAGGGGCATTCTATGTGGCTGAAGGCCTGGCGGATGGCCTTTTCCCCTCGCATCCTCGCAGCGGCATCGGCATTAGGGGGAACCACGTGGAGGCCCACCAGGATGATAGGTTCAGGGTTAACCCGGGCCATATCGCAGGCCAATTGAGCCGCCAGGCGGGAATTAGCACCGCCTGCTATGGGAACAAGAATCCGCCGCAGTGGGCGTCGCTTTCGGTATCGGACGATGACCAGGTCAGTAGGGGGATTGCCTGCAAGCGGGTCAATAACGCTCCCGAAAAGCCTCCCCGCAGTAGTGGTATAACCAGGCCAGCCCAGGACGATGAGGTCGCTGGCATTCTCAGCAGCGGTTTTGCGGATGGCCTCAGGAACACTTCGGCCCAGCCGGATCATAGTATGCACCGGCACATCCAATTCCTTGGCTTCTTGGATAACAGCCTCTAAGAGGGGACGGCCCTCTTTGAGGAAGAGACGGCCATCATAGAGGGAGAGCTGAGGGGGCACCTTTGCCACGTGCAGGGCCAGCACCTCACCATCGTGGACTTTGGCAATGATAGAGCCAATGAGCCCCAGGAGGCGGGCTTGTTGGTGGTTAGCCACTGGCACCAGCACTGAATACCTCTTAGAAAGGAGCACCTCTTCCAGCAGGACTTCGCTGGGTTTCTCCATAGCTTCCAGCTTTGTGAAGTACCCCCAATAGGCCAGCAATCCAAGGGCTAACCAAGCTAAGATGACATACCAGGCAGTAGGGCTAAAGCGGAACATATTCACGGCCAGGAAGAGGTTAGCAAGGATGGCCAAGATGGGAGTGAAAGGCATCCACGGCACCTTAAACGCCCGCTTAAGATCAGGGCGCCTGTTCCTCATCGTCAGGACGGTGATGTTGACGAAGATGAAGAGGAGCAGGAACAATATGTCAGCAGCACTGGCCACATCCTCAATGGGCAAAGCCCAGGCCATCGCCAGGACGAGGAACCCTGAAATCCAGATGGCCCAATGAGGGGTATGCCGGGTGGGATGCACTTGCCCGAACACCGCAGGTAGATTACGGTCACGCCCCATTGCGAAGGAAACCCTAGATGATGAGTATATAGTGGCATTGAGAGCTGATGCGGTGGAGGCCAAGCCGCTCAAGAGCAGCAGAACCCTCCCGTAAGGCATAAATTGCCTGGCAGCTTCCACAACGGCGATTTCCTTCTTCTGCCCCAGATAATCCCACACCGTCATTCCTTCGGGTGGAATCACAGCGCCGATGGATACTATGCCCACCAGGATATAGATGACGACCACAATGCCTATGGATATGAATATAGCCCTGGGAATGTTACGTCCTGGGTCTTTCACCTCCTCCCCTGATTGGGCGATAATCTCGTAGCCTTCAAAGGCAATGAAGGTAAGGCCCATTGCGGTGAAAACCCCTCTCATCCCCTTGGGGAAGAAATTACTGCTGAAGCGGGTGGTCCAGTCGGGTGTACCCAGCATTGCCTTAAAACCGAAGAAAGCAAACAGCAGCAGGATAATCACCTTGGTGGTGGTTATTATGCTGCCCACAAGGCCTGTTTCAGATGCACCCAGGAAGTTAATGAAGGTGAAAACAAGGATAATTACAGTCATAAAAAAGAGGGTCATCTGATGTACCTCAAGGCCCAAAGTAGGCAGCCCTGCCATCATCCACAATTCCGTAGCGAAGCGTCCAAACCCCAGCCCATAGAGGCTACAGGCTACGGAGTGGGCAAACCAGCTTATCCAGCCGCTGAGGAAACCAGGGGTTCCTCCCAACCCCTCTTTAACCCAGAGGTATCCACCGCCTGCCTCGAAGAAGCAGGAGCCCAACTCAGCGTAAGCCATAGCGGTTAAACTGGTGACCAGGCCATTGAGCAGAAAAGCCAGCACCAAAGCTGGCCCCGCAGCCCCTGCTGCTGAACCAGTCAGCACGAAAATGCCAGCGCCTATCATTGCCCCAATGCCTATCATCGTGATGTCCGTCAGGCGCAGGTCACGGCTGAGGGTAACTTCAGTACGACCCTGATTCATAACGTCCTCCTAAAGGTCTTGAAAAATGCCCACCCATTATATATTAAACTCTGCCGGTATGCAAGGTAAATCCTCCCCTTGCGTGGATATCGTTTCATCGCTTGACATAGCGAGCCTCTACTGTTATAATATTTTTCGCTTTTTTCGGGATTTCGAAACATCGAGCAACATTCCTTTTAACCGTGGTTGGCGAAGTTGCCCCTTGGCATAAACCTCAACGGAGAGAGGGCCGGGGCTTTTAGCCCTGGCCCACTGCTGAGCATTGGGCGGGAGAAGGGGAAAGTGAAGTTAACCCGGAGACAAAGAGAATTCCTGAGCAAATTCGTTGACCTGTACCGTGAATTCCAGAAGCCCCTTCACTATACTCAGGTGGCCAGGAGGCTGGGGATAGGCAACGTAACTGCTTATGAGATGCTACGCCTTTTAGAAGAACGAGGCCTGGTAACCAGAGAGTACGTCATTACCGGGAAGCCTGGTCGTTCCAGTGTGCTCTTCTACCCCAGCCGAGAGGCTTTCATACTGTTGCGCCAGACCTTATTGGACACCCCCATAGGGCGTGAATGGGAGGAGGCCAGGACACAAATTATCAGGACCCTTAAGGAAGCCAGGGAGAGGGACTTTGAGGGGGTTATGGAACAATTGCTGCGTCACCTCCCGGAGCGGACATCTCCTCTCCTCTTTATGGCTGACCTGATAACAGCGGTTATGCTAATCCTCCACCGGCTCCGGAAGATGGCTGTGGAACAGGATTTCTTCAAGCAACTCCGAAACCTGGGTCTCCCAGGGGAAAAGGGCCTTAATGCCCTTGCGGGGCTTATGTTTGGCCTGGCAATGGCTGAGAGGTTCAATTGGTCCCTTTCGCAAGCCCTTTTGCGCTATTCGGTGAAATTCCAGAGCTATCTAGCCGGAATGAACAAAGAGGCCAAGGAGGCTCTGGCCGAATTCACCGGAGAGATTATGCAGATAATAGGCATCTAGCGATGCAGTAAAATGCCAGGTTAAGAAGGGGAGGTGAAATATGGCAGGACACAAGAATCCCGACAGCATTAGAAATCAGGTAGAAGACCTGCTCTTTTCCTATCCCCCGTTGAGGGAAAGCCATTGCCCGGTGAGTGTCTCTGTGAGGGATGGGTTGGTGGAGCTTAACGGCATAGTTCGCACTTCTATTATGAGGGATATGGCTGAAGTGCTCGCTTGGAGCGTCCCTGGTGTGAAGGAGGTGGTTAACAACCTCCTGGTGGATGTAGAGATAGAAAAGGCCGTTGCCCAAAGGCTCGCAGCCGATGAGAGGACCCGGCCTTGGTGCACTTCTTTAAGGGTGAGGGTGATAAGAGGCAAAGCCTTGCTATTCGGTGATGTGCCCGAAGAAGCGAGAGAAGCTGTGCTCCAGGTGGTCAAGGAAATCCCGGGGGTGCTGGGGGTGGAATTCGCCACCCAGCCAATGCCCCTATAGCACGTTAGGGAAATTTAGCCCGGAAAAACGCTTTCCTTAGCGAAACAATTTGGTGAGGAGGAGTATGAGCTTGAGACGCAGGCCAAAGGTAGGACTTGCTCTGAGTGGGGGTGGGGCTAGAGGGTTGGCTCACATAGGGGTCCTGAAAGTGCTGGAACGGGAAGGCATAAAGGTTGATTACCTTGCTGGGACCAGTATGGGTGGGGTTATTGCGGCTGCCTATGCCCTTGGCTTAGACCCTGCCTATATGGAGCAAGAAGCCCTCAGGTTAAGCAACATCACATCCCTCGTCGGCCTTGTGGACCCTTCTTTACCTTGGAAGGGCCTCTTTGAGGGGAAAAAGGTGCAGGAGTATTTCCACAGCCACATAGGCGATGCAACCTTTGAGGATGCCCATATCCCTCTGGCTTTAGTAGCCGTGGACTTAAAGAAAGGGGAAGAAGTGGTAATCCAGGAAGGCAGGGTGGTGGATGCCGTAAGGGCAACCATCTCTATACCCGGCATCTTCGCTCCCCTCATCAGCGATGACAAGGTCCTGGTGGATGGAGGGATTCTCAACAACCTTCCGGCTGATGTGGTGCGCCGTATGGGAGCCGAGGTGGTCATTGCCGTTGATGTGTCAGCTAACTTGGAGGATGTGGACTGGGAAGAGCGTCGCTTTCCCTTCTTCCAGATGCCCGGGGTGTTCGATGTCCTCTGGCGCACGGTGGAGGTGATGGAGAAGGAAATCCGAGAACGCAAGTTCCTCGAAGCTCACCCCGAAGTGGTGATAAGGCCCCAGTTGGATAAGGACATAACGGTGCTCACCGGCTTCAACAGAGCCGCTGAAATCATCAAGAAAGGCGAAGAGGCCGCCGAGGAAGCTTTGCCCCGCATTAAAACCCTCACCCGCCCCCGCTTCTCCCTGAGGAGGGAACGGTGACCATGATCCCTTGGGTGAGGACCTATAGGCATCTGGGCCGATACCGGGAGATCATCGGGATACTGCTCAAATACGGCATTGATAACCTGATGGAACAATTGGGGCTGCGGGATGTCTTCTCCTTCCCCAGGTTCAGGCGGGTCAAGGCCCCTGAGCTCCGCTTGAGCGCCCCTGAGAGGGTGCGAATGGCATTGGAGGAACTGGGGCCTACTTTTATAAAACTGGGGCAGATAATGAGCACCCGGCCTGACCTAATCCCTCCCGCATATATAAGGGAATTGGCCAAGCTTCAGGACACTGTGCCTCCTTCCCCCTGGGAGGCAATCCAAGAGGTGGTGGAAGGGGAATTAGGGGCATCTCTGGAGAAAATCTTTGCCAAGTTCAACCCGGAACCCATTGCTGCTGCATCGCTGGCTCAGGTGCACGAAGCCACCCTTTACTCCGGCGACGAGGTGGTGGTCAAAATCCAGCGCCCGAACATAGAGAAAATCATCGAAGAAGACCTGGACATCTTGGCTGAGCTGGCGCAGCTTGCGAGCCGCACCTCCCTGGGTGAAATCTACGATTTGGAAGAAATCGTGGATGAGTTCGCCTTTACCCTCCGCAATGAGCTCAATTACATCCGGGAAGGGCGTAACGCCGATAGGTTTCGGGAGAACTTCGCTGGTGAGAAGTTCCTTTACATACCCCGCATTTATTGGGATTACACCACCCCACGGGTGTTGGTGTTGGAACGCATCTCGGGCATCAAAATTGATGACATAGAGGCCATAGATGCTGCCGGGTTGGACCGCCATCTCATAGCTCTGAATGCAGCCCGCATCATCATAAAAGAGGTGCTGGAGGATGGTTTCTTCCACGCCGACCCGCACCCTGGCAATTTCTTCGTGATGGATGAAGGTGCCATCGGGGCGATGGACTTTGGCATGGTGGGGCACTTGACCAGGCAGGATAGGGAGAACCTGATCCGCCTTTACATTTTCTCCGTGCGGATGGATGCAGAAGGCATTGTGGACCAGCTTCTCACGATAGGGGCAGCAAGGTACGGGATTGACCGGAAGGCTCTGGCGAGGGACATAAGCAGGCTTTTAAGCAAGTACTATAACGTGCCCCTCAAGTACATCCGGGCCAGGGAGGTTATGGAAGAGATTACGCCTGTGGTGTTCCGTCATAAGCTGCGCCTCCCATCTCAGTATTGGCTCCTGGGTAAGACCTTGGCTATGATGGAAGGAATAGGGCTTAAATTGGACCCGGATTTCGACATCTTTGCCGTCAGCGCTCCCTATGTGCGCCGTTTTATGTGGCAGATGGTTTCCCCCAGAACCTGGGGAGACCGGGCTTTGAAGGGTCTTCTGGAGTTTGGCGATTTATTGACCCTGCTCCCCCGGCACCTTCCCACGTTGGTCGAACAGGTGGAGAGAGGGCAATTAGGGTTTAACATCAGCCTGAAGGAGATGGGGGAGCTGGTCCGAAGCTTCCAATTTGGGACTAATCGTTTGGCTTTAAGCGTGCTCCTGGCTGCTTTCATCATCGCTTCGGCCCTGCTCATAGCTGCTTGGCCTTCCATCGGGCAGTTTAACTGGGGCATCTGGCTCTTGGTTGCGGCTTTCGTGCTTTCCGCCATCCTGGGCTTCTGGCTTCTTGTCTCCATCCTCCTGAGCCTGCGCCATTGATGAGGAGCAAACCTCCTTCATTCCTGCATCCCTTACGCTTCAAAGGTGTTAAGTAATGATAGGAGGAACGGGGCAAGGGCGCTCCAATTTTCCCCGTTCCTCTTTCTTTTCCCGAAACCTGAGGAGAGGAACTTCAGGGAAATACCCCTTGAGGGGAAGCTATTGAAGAACGCCGGGGTTAAACCTGCCCCGGAAGCTGGGGAAAATACCCTCAAAAATCCTTTTTAGCTTGCCTTGAGCGAAGGACGTTCACCAAGCAAAATGAGGACACACTTTTTCAACACTTTCCCTGAGGGAGGTGCTCAGATGACTATGGCTGAGGCTTTGCGGCCATCAATGGCCCGGAAGCGTATGGCTCTGCTTTATGATGTTGCCCTCGTGACAGGAGGCAGTATTTTCGTAGCCCTCGCTGCCCGGATTGCCATCCCCCTTCCCTTCAGCCCCGTGCCAATTACGGGGCAGACGCTGGCAGTGCTCCTGGTGGGAGCATTGCTGGGCAGCAAGCGGGGGGCTTTGAGCCTGCTCCTCTACCTTCTGGAAGGGGCTCTAGGCCTGCCGGTTTTCGCTGGAGGGACAGGGGGGCTTGTGCGGCTTTTGGGGCCAACGGGCGGATACTTAATAGGCTTCGTGGCTGCGGCCTTCGTTACCGGATGGCTTGCTGAGCATCAGTGGGACCGGAGGTTTTGGAGCAATTTCGTGGCAATGCTCATCGGCAATCTCCTCATTTACCTCTTCGGTTTGTCCTGGCTGGCCCATTATGTGGGGCTGGGGAAGGTCCTCGCATTAGGTTTTTACCCTTTCATCCCTGGTGATTTGATCAAGCTAATCATAGCTACGGCGGCTTTGCCCTCAGGATGGAAGCTGAAGGAAATTTGAAGTGTTTCCGGCAGGGGTGAAGCTCCCGCCGAGAAAACACTTTTTCCTCTGTAAAGCGGCGAAGTTATCGCATAAGAAGCGCCTTGCGAAACTTTTTAAGGGGGTGAAGAGATGATGGGGAATTTCAAATATGCACGGATTACCGGATGGGGTATGTATGCTCCTAAGAGAGTGCTGACCAACTTTGATTTGGAGAAGATGGTGGATACCTCCAATGAATGGATACTGGAGCGAACTGGCATTAAAGAGCGCCACATAGCATCTCCTGAGGAGACGGTTTCCACAATGTCGGTGGAAGCCTCGAAGGAAGCTCTGGAGAGGGCAGGGCTTTCGCCTCAGGAGCTGGAGCTCATTATAATCGCTACCTCCTCCCCCGATTATCACCTTCCTGCTGCCGCCAATTTGGTCCAAGATATGCTGGGAGCCCCCTATGCGGCAGCTTTTGACCTGCGGGCTGGCTGCACGGGGTTTATCTATGCCCTGGCGGTAGCCTCCCAATTTATCGTTGCAGGGACTTATCGCAATGCCTTAGTTGTGGGTGCGGAGATAATAACCAAGTTCATTGATTGGGAAGACCGGAGCACCTGCGTGCTATTCGGCGATGGGGCCGGGGCTGTGGTATTGCAGGCAAGCGATTTCCCCACAGGGCCTATGTCTTTCGTCCTAGGTTCCGATGGCTCTCAGGCTGAGGCCCTCATCGTCTATGGAGGGGGCAGCAAATATCCGTTCTCCCAGGAAGTTCTGGACAAGAAGTTGCATTACCTTAGGATGAACGGGAGGCAGGTGTTCAAGTTTGCCACCAGGGCTATGGCCCAAGCCATAAGGGAAGTGGTGGCTTCCAGCGGCCTGCTTCTGGACGAGATAGACCTCATCATCCCCCACCAGGCCAATGTGCGTATAATCCAAGTGGCGGCCAAGGAACTGGGGATTCCGATGGAGAAGTTTTACATAAATCTTGAGCGATATGGAAACACATCGGCGGCCTCGGTTCCCATAGCCTTGTGTGAGGCCCTGGAAAGGGGGCTTATTAAAGATGGGGATAACATAGTGCTGGTAGGGTTTGGTGCTGGCCTGACGTGGGGGGCTACCCTGGTAAGGTGGGGTGTACCCGAGGCCATACCTTTCTTCGTGGTAGAGCCAGCGAAGGCTTTCTCCCTTGTACGCAAGGCCAAGGAAGCAGCGGCTGATGTCGCAAGTTATCTGATGCTGCCCTTCTATACCATCAAGGATTGGGGCAGGAGCATAAAAGCTCCGTGGAGGAGGAAATAATAGCAGCCTGTGGGCGGGCATAATTGCCCGGCAGGAATTATCCTAACCTAGCCTGCGGTGTGGTTTCCAACCTCGGAGTTTTTCATCGCCCTCGTATCAGGCGGATTTGCTTAACAGGCCAATTGTGATAAAATAGTGTCCGATTGAGGACCTGCTTACCATCATTTGGAGCTTTAAAAGTGAAGCAGCACCCGATAAAGGTTGTCCGCATCATCGCCCGGATGAATATAGGAGGACCAGCTCTCCACGTCACATTTTTGACGGCGGGGCTGGAGCCGAAGGGCTTCAAGACCGTTTTGGTTTCGGGGGTTGAGAACCCTGGGGAAGGCTCCTTAAAGGATTGGGCCAGAACGAGGGGGGTGGAACCCATTGTCATCCCTGAGATTGTAGGGGAAGCTAGCTTCAGGTTTCGAGACGTGAAAGCTATCCTCAAGGCTTACCACCTGATCCGCAAGGAAAGGCCCCTCATCGTTCACACCCATACGGCTAAAGCAGGTTTCGTAGGCCGGATAGCAGCCAGATTGGCGGGAGTACCCCTTGTAGTTCACACTTATCACGGGCACGTGTTACAGGGTTATTACAGCCCCCTTAAGACCTGGCTGCTTCGTCGGATGGAGCAAGCCTTGGCCCTCTTTACAGACCGGTTGGTAGCTGTTAGCGAACGGATACGCCAGGATTTGGTGAACTACGGGGTGGCTCCCAGGGGTAAGATTGTGGTGATACCCCTTGGATTGGAGCTGGAGCAATTCAGGGAGCTTGAGGGTTACAGGGGAAAGCTGCGTGAGGAATTGGGCATAGGTGAGAAAGCCCCCCTGATAGGCATCGTGGGGCGTCTGGCCCCCATCAAGAATCATCGCCTCTTCCTCGAAACGGCAGCCCTAGTTTCGGCGGAAATACCCCAGGCCCGCTTTATCGTCGTGGGGGATGGGCTCTTGAGGCCCGAATTGGAACGGTATGCCGCTCAGTTAGGGCTCAATGGACGGCTTTTCTTCCTCGGTTGGCGCAGGGATTTGCCCCATATTTACGCTGACCTGGACGCCCTGGTGGTCTCTTCCAAGAATGAGGGTACACCTGTCTCGGCTATTGAGGCTATGGCCTCGGGTCTCCCGGTGGTGGCTACCAAAGTCGGAGGATTGCCCGATCTCATCGAGGATGGCAAAACCGGGATTCTGGTTGAGCCCGGGAGTGCAGAGGCAATGGCCCAGGCTTTGGTGGAGCTCCTCCGTAACCCCAGGATGGCCGAGCAGATAGGGCGCCTAGCGCAGGCCCGTGTTTTAGAACGTTACACTACTCAGAGGCTGTTGCAGGACGTGGAAGACTTGTACCTTGAGCTTCTAAGCCAGAAGGGGTTGATTTAACGCCCCGCTTTACACCCCTTTCAGCCCCGTGACCGCTATGCTCCTGATGAAATAGCGCTGGAACACGAAGAAGATGATGATGATGGGCAAGCTGTTGAAGAGGGAGCCGGCTAGCACGATGGAATACAGGGTATAGTATTCGCTCTGAAACCACTTGAGGCCCAGAGGCAGGGTGAATTTTTCGGGCGTCTGGAGCACAATCAAGGGCCACATAAATTCGTTCCAGCTCCCCTGGAAGGTGAAGAGGGCCAGGGTGATAAGGGCCGCCCGGCTTATGGGCAGGATAATGCGGAAGAAAATCTGAAAGCGGTTGGCCCCGTCTATAAGGGCTGCCTCCTCCAATTCGACGGGGATGCTCTTATAGAACTGCGTCATCATAAACACGCCAAAGGCGGTGGTGATACCGGGCAGGATTACGGCTAACAGGTTATCCAGCAGGTGGAACACCTTAGCGATGATGAGGTAATTGGGCACAAGGGTAACCTGGGGTGGGATCATCATCGAAGCCAGCATAAGGATGAAAAGCAAGTTCCGGCCTGGAAACCTGAGCCTGGCGAAGGCATAGCCACCCATCGCACAGAAGATGGTGCGTACTATGGTCACCACTACGGCGATGAGGGTGCTGTTGAGGAGCCAGCGGGGGAAGAGTTCAAACGTGGTTACCACAACCCGGTAGTTATCTAAGCTAAAGGGATGCGGCCAGAGCTTGGGTGGCATATCGAAGACATGCTCCTTGGGCATCAGGGAGTAGACCAGGGAGAGCCAGAAAGGCGTGATGCACACAATCGTCCAACCGATGAGCACGGCGTAGAAGAGGGGGATTTTGATTCTATCCCACCATATCACTTCCTCTCGATAACGAGGTAACCTCCGTGCAGCAACCGCCATTTTCCCCTCCGAATTAGGATTTGCGGGTTTGCGGGTTTGCGCCTCTCGCCCACTCGCATACCCGCATACTCGCTCACTCGTATGGCTCCGTCTCAATGATGCGGCGTTGGAGCATCGTGGCGACGAAAATCATTACCGCCAGGACGAAGGCCATAGCCGAAGCATAACCCATCCGGGGCGTGGTGCTCTGGAAGGCGTTTTTGTAGATGAGGTAAGCGATGGTGAGGGTTGACCCCAGTGGGCCGCCAGCGGTCATCACATATATCTGGTCGAACACCTGGAAACAACCGATGAGCCCCATCGTGACCACGAAGAAGATGACCGGGCGGAGCAGAGGGACGGTGATGTAGCGGAAAATCTGGAAGCGGTTGGCCCCGTCAATCATCGCCGCTTCGTAATAAGTCACGGGGATGTCCTGCA
>Ga0164310_10001461_pt1 | contig 13373 bp, 9 predicted proteins | sample GuaBasSedimGuay1_FD_121795 | JGI IMG/M metagenome (GOLD analysis project Ga0164310, IMG submission 121795) | Subseafloor sediment microbial communities from Guaymas Basin, Gulf of California, Mexico - Guay1, Core 4569-9, 0-3 cm | ecosystem: Environmental > Aquatic > Marine > Hydrothermal vents >... | reverse complement strand
GCATGACGCCTTGATTCTCTGTCACGACTTCGACGTACTGCCGTCCACCGACGGTCAAGATGGCCCGTGTGGGCACGAGCAGCACGTTCTCTTTCGTCCTACCGGCGATCAGCACGTCCACTCCCATGCGGATAACCGCCGGAATATCCTGCCCTGGGTCAAACATCACCGTGGCTTCATAGGCTCGCTGACCTTGCCACAGGATCGGCTCCCTGGAGATCTGGAGTATGGAGCCGGTGTACTCCCAATCCGGATAGGCATCCAGCAAGATGGTCACCGGCCGCCCCACGGCAATCCGATACAAGTCTTCTTCCAGGATCGTAACTACCACCCGAAGCTCCGTGGGGTCGGCAACCGCCCCAATAGGCTCATAGGCCCCAATCCAATCGCCGGGTTGTTTTTCTAACGAGATGATGACGCCGGAAAAGGGTGCGGTCAACAGGGTGCTGGAAAGTTGTGCGGAGGCCAACATATGCAATGCGTTGGCCTGATCAAACCGGATGCGGGCCAATTCGACCTCCGCCTCCCGTCGCGCTTGTTCCATTTGCCAGTTACGCAATGCCTGGGCAAGTTGAATCTGGGCGACCTGGTAATTCCATTCTCGCAATTGGAGCGTCCAGGTATACGGTTCCAGCGAGTCAGGAGAAAGCCAGGCTCGATGGATCGCCCGATCCCATTCCACCGCTGCTTTTTTCAGCTCTTCTTCAGCCTGTTCGACGGTGATACGCGCCTGGGCCACCGCCGGTGGTTCTCCGGTACGGAGAGGAACTCTCAGGAAGTAGGGTCCCTCATCGCCGGTGTGAATAGTCACAGCCGTTGGATAAGTGATCACCGATCGGGATTGCGCCAGAGCATATTCCGCCATGCGCAGTTCTGCGCGGGCAACCTCCAGATCGAACCGAGTGCGCAGAACTTCCTCGCGGGCCTGGGGGGCATCCAACTCGGCCAGCAGGGTACCGGCTTCCACCGAGTCGCCGGAGGAGATGTAGAGATGCTTCAACGCACCGGATAGCGGGAAGACCAACAAAGCTTCCTGTTTCCCTTCGACCCGCCCGCGGGCTTCCACGGTTTCCACAATCCGGCCGGGCACTACCGTGTAGATGGACCCCGACGTCATTTCCGGCGTGGATGGCAGGACGAATGTAGGAGCTATGTCGCCGGCCGGCGGACTGCACGCCACCAGTATGATAAGCGGCCATACCCACCAACAAAACCCCGCAAGAAACGGACGGATTCTCAATGCGCCTCCGCATTCGATCGGCGTCTCCGCTGGCGCGGCCGACCGTCCAGACGAATCCTACTGATCAAGCGAAGCGGTCCTGTCCGCCGACGTGCGGCCGGCCGATGCTCTTTCCCACGCTCTTCCCCACCCCCGTAATAACGAGAATAGTAATCATAGTAGTAATAGTATCCATCGCTACCGGCAGAGAAACGATTCAGCACTCCTCCCAACACCCTGGCGCCTACGTCGGTGAGCCGCTCCAGGGCCTGGGACGCCAGCAGCTTGCGCGTCTCTCCACAATCCACCACCAGTACCGTTCCCTCGACCATTGCGGAGAGCACGACCGCATCGGTCACGGCCAGGACGGGGGGGCTATCCATCAAGACTACGTCCGCACTTTCAGTGAGCCAGGCGATGAAGTTCTGCATGCGCTCCGAGGAAAGCAGTTCGGACGGATTGTGCGGGTGAGGGCCGGCCGTGACAATGCGCACTCCATCCACTTTCGTCAACCGCAGCGCGTTCTCCCGGTCGGTCGGGTCCAGCAGCGCCGACGTCAGCCCCGGCTCCTGGGGCAGGTCGAAAAGCCGATGGAGCATCGGATGACGCAGGTCGGCATCTACAACGATCACCGATTTGCCGGCCTGCGCCATCACTGCTGCTAAGTTGGCAACGATGAACGTCTTGCCGTCGGTTGGCAAAGGGCTGGTGATCAACAGGGTCCGCACCGTCTGCCCCAGAGCGGAAAATTCGATGCTGGTCCGCAGGTTGCGAAACGCCTCCGTGATCGGAGAAAGAGGTTGTTCGACTGCAACGATAGCTTCGTGAGCATTGGCGTCACGGGAAAGGGGAAGCACTCCCAGAACCCCAGCGTGCAAAGCCGTCTTGACATCCTCCGGAGAGCGGATGGTATCGTCCAGATATTCCAGCATAAACGCTGAGGAAATCCCCATGACCAGCCCACTGATGCCCCCCAGGATGGTGTTGAGGGTCGTTCGTGGCCGGACCGGCTCGGTGGGAAGTTCCGCCGGGGAAAAAATGTTGATGTAGTCCGTATAGCGGGCCATAGCCAGCCGGAAGTCCTCGGCGCTCTTGAGCAGAATCACCAGGCGGGTCTGGTCACTGGTGAGTTGGCTTTCCAGACGGGCCATCTCCAGGCGGGCAAATTCGGGCATCCGGGCGCTATCCGCATCCAATGGATCGCCCAATGCCGCGATGGCCTTCTGGGTCTCTTCGATAGAGGCCTGGACTATCGCAATTTGAGCTTCCAGGTCCTGCAATCCGGCTTGAAAGCGGGCCTGTTGTCGCCCGATCTCCTGTTCGATGAAGACGCGAGCGATGGTGTTGGCCAATGTCTGGGCCAACAAGGGGTTGCTCGACTCGACAGAGACGCGGATCAGTTGAGTATCTCGAACCTGTTCGACGGTCAGCCCCCCGGATAGTTGAGCAACGCTCATCGGCAAGCCAAGTTGCTCGATGACGCTCTTCAGGAGAATGGGGGCCTGCATCTGTTCCACGTATGTGCTGGCCACCATTTCGCTGCTCCGAAGCGCCGAGTAAGGGTCATTGCGGGGGTCCGCCCCTTGATCGATTTCGATGGTCGTCGTGGCCTGGTAGATGGGGGTGGAGGTGACGCTGAGGTAGAACGTCATCCCGGTCACCAGAACAGTGGCCAGCAGGATGAGCCACGCGCGTTGCCATATCACGGTAAAGAATCGTCGTAATTCCATACAGGTTCTCCCGAAGGGATTGTAACACCCTCGGTATCCGATGTCAAACAGGTTGGCGTTTGCTCTGTCTCCTCCCACTACCGTCCGGTTCGTTCTCCCTCACCTGATCGGCTTCCAGGATCCCGATTTTTTCCCCAGTAAGAACCGGGCCACGCCTGTCAGCACCGCCGCATTACTCAGGCAAAAGGAGAAAGGAATACCATAAATGCGCGGTAGCTTGCCTTGTTTTCGCCACAAGCAAGCGATCACGGCCAAAACATAGAAAGCGGTTTGGAATGAGAATACTACAGCGTAGAAGGGGTGGTCTAACAAAAATAAGTTGGCAGTAAAAAGAACCAGGAGGAAGTATGGCGACAGCCAGCGTAACAGCTTGTGAGAAATCAATCCCCAGGCGTAAAGTGGATAATGGAAAGGGTTGAGTATGGCCCTATAGAGAAACAGGCCTCGAATGTCCAACACAGTAGTCCTGGCCCTGGTTTGGAACATACCCCGTGGGGCAATCTGGAAAAGCCGCTCACTGGAAATTGCCTCTGGCTCATACACCGTTCGGTACTTCTTGATCGCTGCCCGCATCGGCAAAACAAAGTCCTCGCTGACTACAGGGTCCAACGGCTCGAAAAGCCTCCGTCGAAAAGCCATAATCGGGCCACTTCCGGCGACCAAATTACCCATTTGGCTCTCCTGAGTCCGTAAAAACAGTTCATACCGCCAATAGAAGCTTTCTCCTTCGCTGATGTTTGTCTCATCTTCGTTGGTGTACGCTACTCTCCCAACTACACATCCAACCGAATCATCATAGAAATGCCTGACCAATTTGCGCACACTGTCGCGCCGCAAGGAAACATTGGCATCAGTAAACAGCAGAATATCCCCGTCGGCCCGCTTTACGGCCTCATTCTGGGCAGAGGCCTTGCCTACGTTCCGGCACAGGTTCACCAGTTGAACACTCCCCTGGCCCCCATAGCTACGAACGATGTCGGCAGTCCGATCGGTGGAACCGTCAGAGACGACAATGATCTGTAATTTGCTCTTTGGATAATCTAACGTCAGGCTGTTCTCGATCTTTTGGGCGATCACCTTCTCCTCGTTGTGGGCAGCGATAATGAGCGAAACAACGGGATCGTCATTGCCCGGTATGGGGAGCCGACGATCACGCTTGAAACGACATAGTAGCCATAGCATCGCCGGGTAACCAAGGTAAACATAGGTGATCAGGATAGCGCTAATCCAGAAAAGTTTTATGGCAGTCATCTCTCATCATGGAGGGCTGTGGCGGGCACGCCCACTACGCAAGTCCCTGCCGGTACATTCTTCGTCACCACGGCCCCGGCCCCTACGATGGCTCCTTCGCCAATGTGTACACCGGGTAAGATAATCGCCCCTGCACCGACAAAGGCATTCCGGCCTATTACAACCGGCGCTACACGGCTGGCTGTGCGGGTCTGTCCGTGAACGGCTATGGTGACCCGGAAGGAGATGATGGCCCCGTCTTCGATGTGGACCAACTCTGGAAAAGTGTCATCCAGATAGCAGTCTGGGCCGACGAAAACGTGCTGGCCTACATGGATACCCATCAGCCGATAGGCCAGTATCCGCAACTGAGGAAAGACGGTCAAGCGGGCAATGCGATGCAGAGATTTGCGCCAGAATTTGGTCAATGGCGAAGGCCGAGTCTTTGCTACGTATTCCGGATAGGTCCACTCTTGCTGTTGCATCATCGGGTTGTACAGTGTTGTGAACTGCTCGGACGTGAACGGACAAAGGCGTAAATCTGTTCCAACTCCTTAATAGCCCTCTCCCTCGTAAAATAGTTTCTCAACCGTTTCCGACCGGCCTTTCCCATTTGTCGAGCTAATTCCTTGTCCTTGAGCAGCAACAGAACGGCCTGTGCCAGGCTTGCGGAATGTCCTGGCGGAACCAGCAATCCTGTTTCTCCATCCACCACCACCTCTGGTATTCCACCAACGTTGCTGGCCACGACAGGCTTGCCAAAGGCCATAGCTTCCAGGCTGACGTTTCCAAAAGGTTCATAGGTCGAGGGTAAGACAAGTACATCCATTATGGCGTAAAGTGACGACAGTTCTTTTCTTTGAAAACCGGTGAATATTACCTGCCGCTCTATTCCGAGCCTCCTGGCCCTCCGTCTCAGATCAGGCCCTAACGGACCATCTCCTACTATCACGAACCTGGCTCGTGGCACTTGCTCCAGGACGGTTTTCGCCGCTTCCAGGAAATAGCGATGCCCCTTACAGGGGATTAGTCGGCCAACGATTCCTACCACCGGCTCACCATTTTCCAACCCCCAGGTTGTTTTGATCTCACTCTGGCAAAGGGGTGTTTCCGGCGGCCACATATATACAAAATTGTGAACGGTGCGAATTTTGTGCGCCGAGAGACCATTGCGAACCAGTTTCTCTCTCTCCGAGTCGGAGTTGGTAATTACAAAGTCGGCAAACAGGTTGAAGATTCGACCGGAAAGAAAGTGGCTGGCCGTTCCTCGATCGTGCCAGATGACGGCGACCTGACTTTGGCCTCGACAACGGGAAAGACTGCGACTGGCAATGAATCCCATGATCGCCGGTCGTGGCTCCGAAGCATGAACAATATCAATGTGCTTTGCTTGTAACACCGGTCGGATGTCCCACGCCCCTTTGAGGATACCGATAGGGCCTCTGCCGTCTACTCTGCCCGGCAGGTAATCTATACTCTTTTGGTATAGCTCTTCCAGAAGCGGTCCGCCGCTGGACATATAGTACGTCCGATGTCCCCGTTTCCACAGGCCTTCTATTAGCGCAATGGTAGATAGTTCCTCCCCTCCGATTTTGAGCCACGGGGTAATGAATAAAATTCGGAACTTCTGTTGTTCAACCAATCTTCCGAGCCTCTTCAGGGTCTTTGCGCCACGACTGTTTCATAAGCATAGATGTACCTACGCACCACTTCAGCCCAGGTGAATCTTTCACGAACCGTATGATATGCTTGTGCACCTAGTCTCCTGCCGAGTTCAGGGTCTTTCAACAGCGAACATATTTCCTCTGCCAGCTTATCGGGAGCCTCGGCTTCGACTAATACGCCATCTCTCATATGCGTTAAAATCTCGGGCACTCCTCCGACCATCGTCGCCACCACTGTCTTTCCGGCTGCCATTGCCTCCAGTACCACGATGCCAAATGATTCCACACGGGAGGGGAGGACAAAGAGTTCGCATCCTTTCAATAACGCAGGCACCAGTGAATGATCTATCTTCCCCAAAAAGTGTACGACATTGCCTATGTCTAGCCGGTCGGCTAACCGCCGGCACGATTCTCGTTCATAGCCATCCCCGGCTATGAGGAGATCCACACCAGGATGTTCTTGGTTAACCTGGGTAAAGGCGCGGATCAAGGTATCGAAACCCTTATTGGGAATGAAACTCCCAATTGAGAGGATATAGGGTCTGGCATGCCGGAACTCTTCGTTGGTAGAAAACTCCTCTGGATGGACGCCATTGCCCACAACGGCGGATTTCACTTTGACTTCAGGCATAATATGTTCAGCTTGTGCCAAAATGTAGGCCGAGTTGGAAAGCACTATATCGGCACGGCGTAGCGTAGTTCGAGTGAGCCAGCGAGAAGGCCAGGAACGGTGGCTGTGGTGTTCGATATCAGTGCCGTGTAAGTTTACTACCAGTTTGAAATTGGCGAACTGCTGTGCTGCCAGGACATAGAAAGCGTTTTGAGCAATGTAATGCAGATTGACGATTTGTGGCCTTTCATATCTGATGATTCGAATCAACTTCACCAGACAAAGTGGAATCAGAAAAGGAGAGAGCAATGAACAGATAAGGGAACGCGCTAATCCGGCTCTGCCAGCCCGGAAAACAAGTCGTGGCAGGACAAACGGCAGGCGGTAAACTTTTACACCGTCTGGCTCTCTGGTTTCCGAGAAGCGCAACGAGGGGGAGGTAGTGACAACGGTTACGTTACAACCTCTTGTTGTCAGTTCTCGAGCCACGTTTGCGACGGCAATCTCAAGACCACCCAGTTGAGGGAGATAAGAGTTGGGGACCAGCATAACCTTCATTAGAACATCTTTCCCCTATTCTACCAGTTTCAAAAGGGCTTGATAATACTCCTCCCCCACATCTTTCCAAGTGCGCTGCCGAAATAGTATGCTGTGCCTGATGGCGTTACTTCTCAAACGATGAAGTTCCTTTTTGTTCTCTATTAACATTGAAATGGCCGCCGCCAAAGCTTGCGGGTCGCCAGGTGGGTACAAAATGCCTGTCACGCCAGATTCGACGAATTCTGGCACTCCTCCCACCTCGCTGGCAATTATCGGCAGACCCAAGCACATAGCCTCCGCCAAAACGATAGGAGAAGTCTCCCATACTGAGGGCAAGACAAAAACATCGGCTTCACGGTAGAGCTCGACCAATCGGTTTACGTCTCTGATCTCACTCACAAACTTGATGTTGTCTTGTACATGTAGCTCGTCTACCAGACGCATAATCTTGCGCTGGTATCCAGGATGATACATTGAGTCACCAACTATGCTAGCCTGAATACAATGATGATCTCGCAACAAGCCTATAGCCTCTACCAGATATTCTACACCCTTAACCGGGTGCAGCCGTCCTACAAACAGTATCCTGAAGTCAGCATGATTGTCCGCTCTCTGTGTATGAGGTTCGGCCAGAATAAACTCGCTACGTAGTGCTGGGTAGATCGAACGTACAGCACACTTGGGCTTGAAAATTGTATGCAATTCCTGCGAGGCTGCTTCTCCGGCCGTGACGATCAAATCCATTGGTTTCAGGAACAGTGCACTTACCCAGCGATCTATCCAGTTTTTGATGCCAGAGGTTCGATATTGAAAATAAAACGCATTCAGCAGACATACGAGCTTTGCCCCGCTCAAAAGCTTCGCCAACCAGTTAAAGGCAAAGAAGTAAAACCTGTATGTATAGCCTTGTAAGATGATCACATCTTGGCCTCGGAAAGCTGCAAGGTGTACGATATACCACAGATTCGTCAAGACAAAGTTGCGACGAATGTGCTGTTTCTTGGGCTCAACGAATGCCACTTCACAATGTGGAGATTTGCGCAGATAGTTCAACATACAACGGGTTCGTCGTTGTCCTCCGGTCGCTGCCTGGTTAATTGGAGCACCCAAATAGATCACTCTCATCCGCGCGGCCTGCTGTTAAAGTAACCAAGATGCCACTTCCAGATAGCCATTGCGACAAGAAAAACCAGGGTAACGCTGCCGGTCGAAAAGCCAACTATCAAATACTGATTTAGACTGGCATTAACGGCCACAAGAAGGGTAAATGCCATAACATATAAAGGGTAGAAAGGTCGCACTTGTCTCCATTTAGAAATGCCCAATGCAGCGAACAGTAGCAATATCGGGATTATGGGCAGTCGCCATCGATAGCTGTTCCCAGAAAATATCAACAATAACACCCACACGAGAGGATATGTCCACAGGAAAAATGATTCAGCCGTTTTTTCCCTCGCAACCTCGCTCCATCCATAGAAGACAAAAGGCATCAGAGCTGTCATCATAAAAGCTCCTGCGCTTTCCAGCAGGACACGAAAAGGAGGTTCCGTGGGATTATACGGATGCAGATTCGGCCCCGAGCGAGAGTATAGATACGGTGGTCCCCAAAAGGTGTGAAACAAGCTTTCCGCACTATGATACAGGAATGCAGTCCAATTGGCCCCGATTGTTCGTGCCAGACTCGTCAAGCTGCGAAAACTGAAATCCAACCGCTCACCATGCAAGAACATCGAGTTCCTCACATGGTAAGCCAATACATTTGTACTGTATCCGATATTGCTGAGCGTATAGCCCCCAATTTGGACGCTCGCGAAAAAAGTCACCAGCAATGCGATCGTTACCAACAGGAGGAAGAAGCTCTTGATACGCTGCCTGGCAATGAGTGTCCCCAGCATCAGTTGACCGAATATCAGCACAGCGCCGATCAAGGCCTGGGTGAAACGAAAGTAAGCCATCGTAGCCATTACTATCACGATCACCGGTATTGGGAGCATCCCCTTGAGTACATACAGGCCCCAAAAGAGAACGGCCAGGAGAAAGGTAATGGTGATATCTTTCAGCACAAAGTAGGAAGCTGATATGTATTGAGGATAGGCCAAATTCAGGAGAAGCGCAGTTGCAGCTACCCAGTGACCGGACAAAGAATGGGCCAGATGATATATCAGAATACTCAATACAATACTCAGAAACGTATTAAATAGGCTTGCCACTATAGGATTGCGTTCAAAGAGAGTAAATAAGATTCCCAGTACATAGTAATAGCCTGGGCTCGCGTGTTCGAGTTGCGGAGGCAGTGATGGGAACAAGTTTCCGCTGGTAATTTGAGCGGTGATGTATTCTCCCCCCCAAATATAGATTTCCTGATCGGAAACCGATGAGTCTACGTACAATCCGCCGACACTAGCATACCAGATTAGCACCAAGCCGGTTTTGAGCGCAAACGCCACTGTCACCATCCACACCAACTGCTGTTTCTCTTGCTCACTGATGTCAGGCGATAGAGACTTCCAGAACAATCTCAGCATCAGACCAAGTATCCCTATTACTACGACACCACGGTACAGTGACCAGGCCATATCTCAGCATATTCCTTTGCTCACCAGCAACTCCTCGTACAGTTCTTCCGTCTTATCTACCATACGTGAGGCAGAGAAATGTTGTTCCACCCGCTTGCGGGCTGCGCGGCCCATTGCGTTGGCTTTGTTTCTGTTATGCAACAGGAATAATATCCCTTGGGCAAGTCGTTCAGGATTCTGTGGCGAAACTACCAACCCGGTTTCGCCATTCACCACCAACTCCGACACACCCCCTACATCCGTAGCAACTACAGGTTTTCTTGCTGCCATAGCCTCCATAATTGCGTTTGGACATCCCTCCCTTTTTGAGGAGAGCACCACTATGTCTACAAGCGCCAACAGAGACGGTACGTCGCGCCGGATACCAAGGAATCTGACATTGGAAGAAATACCTAGCTCGCTCACTCGTTTTTGAAGCTCGTTTTTCAGCGGCCCATCCCCTATCACCAGCGTTTGGACTACAGGAGCTTTGTCTATCACGATGCGCAACGCCTCAAAAAAAGTTCTGTGATCTTTCTTTGGTTGCAGGCTGGCCACAATTCCCAAAACAGGCGCTGTAAGGGGTAGCCCAAGCTCATCTTTCATTGCTTGCACATTGTTGTCAACATCGAATCTTTCGAAGGCAACACCGTTGTACACTATGTGGATTTTCGAGGCTGGGGTACCGTGTTGTTCTATGATGTATCTCTTTATGGCTTCAGCGTTCACGATGATCACATTAGCCAGTTGCTGAGCGATATGGCCAGCTACTTTGAACCTTCTTCGCCGGTACCGTTTCTTTTCATAATAGTCCACGTTGCGCTCGCTCATGATCTTGACCGGAGTACCTGCCAGAGAGGCGGCGAGCATACCCAGCACATAGGTGGGAAGAAGATAAGCATGCAAAACTGAGATACGCTCGCGTTTGAGAAATCGGCTTAGCCGAAACACCAGACTCAACCCCCAGACCCCACTAATTCTTCCGCCAGAGCCGAACTCAACTATTCTAACCCCTAGACTTGATATCGCTTGAAGCAGAGGTCCCCTACTGTGGATACAAGCCACAATAGGTTGGTATTTTTCCCCGTTCAAGTGTTTCAGGAGTTCACACAACTGTATTTCTGTGCCTCCTAATCCGAGAGCCTCAATGAAATATAAGATTTTGATCTTACTTTGCGGTTCCCTTCTCACTGGAATGCACCTCACACTACCACGTCGTACTGCTCAACGAACATCCGATACCATAACTCAAAATTTAGCAGAGACCATAGGCGGTAACTGTGATCATACCTGTATTCCTTATGCTCATTCCATAGGCATCCAACAAAATCCATATTGAAGAACTCCGGCAGTCCCATGGGGCATGAAACCAAAAGCTCCTCCACCGTCCCGTTCAAATTACTCCGCAACCAATTGCCCACAGGAAAGGCAAACCCCCTCTTGGGGCGATAGAGCAGATCGCGCGGCAGGTACTCCTCTCCAAGTTTTTTCAATAGGTATTTTGTTGTGCCGTCATGGATTTTGTATCCGGTCGGCAACTTAGCCACAAACTCAATCAATTCGTGATCCAAGAAAGGAGAACGAGTTTCCAACGAGTTAGCCATACCAGCAATATCCATTTTGACTAACAGATCATCAGGTAGATAAGTGTGGACGTGGATCCAAAGCATCCGTTCAATGAGACCCTTAGCGTTCCGATGGGCCAGCTCTAGCAACCTCTTTACCCGTTCTTCTATCCTTCGTCTAATATGCTCATCCATGCCATTCAGGTAAAGACGGCGCTTAAATGCATCGGTAAAAAAGGATTGGTAGGATAACACCCTCGACTCTGGAAAGAGAAAATCATATTCTAGTTTTCGCCTCACCTTGCCCCAAAAGCTCTCGTTCATCACAACCTGCGATGCGTTGTTCAGGACCTGCCTGAGCAACATTCGTGCTGACTTCGGGAGCCTCGCCAGGTATGTAGCAACCCTGTTGAGCTTGAATCTGTCATATCCCACGAAAAGTTCGTCGCCGCCATCCCCGTTCAGCGCCACTGTCACTTCCTGCCTGGCCATCTGGGCCACGTAATACGATGGCACAGCCGACTTGTCCGCGAAAGGCTCACCGTAATGTGCTACCAGCACAGGTAGTACACCCAACAGATCTGGCCGGAACACACACTCGCGATGATCCGTTCCGTAGATCTCCGCTACTCGCCGGGCGTAGGGCAACTCATTGAACTGCTCCTCTTCGAACCCGATGGAGAAGGTTTTCACCGGTTGATCCATCAACTCACTCATCAGTGCCACAACAATGCCGGAATCTACTCCTCCGCTCAACAGCGCACCCAGAGGGACGTCACTAATGAGTCTTAGGCTTACGGCTTCCTTGATCTTTTCCCGGAGCGCCTCCTTGGCCTCTTCTTCTGACCACATAACCTTGCTACAATAGTTGAGCTCCCAGTACTTGTGCAGGGAACACTGCCCATCTTCCCAAACAAGATAGTGTGCCGGCGGTAATTTCTTCACCGCACGAAACATAGTATATGGAGCAGGCACAAACTGATAGCTCAAATACAAATCCAGCGCTTCGAGGTCGATCTCTCGTTCAATTGAAGGATCACAGAGCAGAGCTCGCATCTCCGAAGCAAAGGTCAATCTCTCATTGCTAAGAGAATAGAGAAGAGGTTTTTGTCCCGCCCGGTCACGGGCCAGAAATAGCCTCTTCTTCTCATTATCCCAGAGGGCAAAGGCGAACATACCGCGCAAATGATCGAGACAATCTAGACCACGCCTTTTGTAGAGGTAGATGATAACTTCGGTATCGGTGTGGGATCTGAATACCACTCCATCTCGCTCCAACTCCTGCCGCAAGACCGGGAAGTTGTAGATCTCCCCATTATAGACGATCCACACTTTGCCCTCGTCATCGCTCATCGGCTGGTTGCCGGACGGAGAGAGGTCAATTATACTCAGACGAGTGTAGCCCAGGCCAATAGGACCGTCCACATAAGTGGCCTGATGGTTCGGCCCACGATGAAGTAGGCGCTCTGTCATAGCCAAAATATCCGCTCGTGACACCTGGCTATTTAGACTAAGTTGACCACAAATACCACACATTGTTGCACCCTCGGTGGCGTCATCGAAAATGAATCTGAAATGTTTCCGGTCTTTCTACTCCCAACCAATACAATACTTTCACCAATCCTTTAAGTCTATCTGGCAATGATTCGCTCAATAATTTTATATCCCTCCCCTCTAACCCACGATTGAATAACAACGCGAATACGCTCAGGCCTAGCAAGATGTAAATTGGGACAATCTCAAGTCTGTAATAGATCAATTGCAACCCGCCGATCACGATGGCCATAGCAAGCGAGGCGACCAGCGAGGACTTTAGTGCATCAATGTCGAACTCGGCATTGATTATCCTTTTCAAAAGAAACCTCCCGTAAAGCAGAGTAGCAACAAAAGCCAATAATTTTGCCATTGGAATCCCGATCATGCCAATCAGGCGACCGAGGACAATGGCGAAAATTACATTTACCAAGGCCCCGATAGATTCGAGCTTCAATATCCCTTTGGGTTTGTCAAGAATAAGGATGTCTATGGAGTACAACGAACCTAGAGAATACACTACCGTTCCTAGTGACAGTAAAATTAAAATAAAAGCGCCATTGGTATATTTGTAACCGCCATACAGGTGCAGCAAAAAATAGCTTGTTGAGGCCACACAAAAACCCAGGGGAACAAATACAAAGGAATAGTAACGACTGACTATGCCAAATACTCGTCTCTCTATGCCTCGCCCTTCTTTTTTTAACTCCGATATTTTGATCCGGAT
>Ga0164310_10001460_pt1 | contig 13378 bp, 6 predicted proteins | sample GuaBasSedimGuay1_FD_121795 | JGI IMG/M metagenome (GOLD analysis project Ga0164310, IMG submission 121795) | Subseafloor sediment microbial communities from Guaymas Basin, Gulf of California, Mexico - Guay1, Core 4569-9, 0-3 cm | ecosystem: Environmental > Aquatic > Marine > Hydrothermal vents >... | reverse complement strand
CCGGAGGTGATCTGGGCCCTTCCCTTCTTCTCCCCCTTCTTCGTGCTCTACACCCTGGCCGTGGGGTTGGTCGTGCTCACCCCGGGCAGGAGGATGAAGTGGAAGGGGAGGGAATACTAAAGGAGAGGGAGATGAGATGGAACCTCAGCGTGAGCACCTGGAACTACTTGTGCGAGATGGGTGACGAGGCTGATCTGGCTAAGGCCGTGAGGGAGGCCGTCGAAGATGGTTTCGGGGTGGAACTCTGGCTGGGATGGAGCCCCGAACCGGGGGCCTTCGACAGGGGAAGGTGGGACGAGGTCAAGGAACTCACCTCGGACGCACCTTACATAAGCCTCCATACCCGCACGGGCAGATGGGACCCTGATTCCCTTAGGGAAGAGGTGGACCTATGTTCCTACCTCGGGGGGAGGGTGCTGGTGGTTCATCCGAGCACTTTGGGCGCGAACGAAGGGGAAGTTCCCTGGAGGGAGGTAGAGGAAGCTGCCCGCTACGCTCAGGACAGGGGGATATTTTTGGCCTTGGAGAACGGACCCATGGAGGTTCTGAAGGAGGTCATGCATAGGGTGGAGGTCTTCTCGGATGAAGGGGGCCTCGGGATATGTGTGGATGTGGGGCACGCCCACATGGTCGAGATGGAGGGGGAACCTGCCGTGGCCTTCCTGAGGGAGTTTCGGAACAGGCTCGTGCACCTCCATCTGGCCGACAACTTCGGGGAGAGGGACGAGCACCTGGTGCCGGGCGACGGGACGATAGATTGGAGGGCTGTGGCGGAGGAGCTTGAGGAGCAGGGGTTTTCGGGTTACGGAGCTTTAGAGCTCAACACGAAGGACGCCAGAGGAAACGCTCGAAGGGCGAGGGAGTTCTTGAGGAAGATATAGGGAGGTGAAGTATAGGTGAAAGTTATAAATTGGCTTAACCTTAGACCTACGGATAAGGATTTGGAAGAGGTTTTAGCTGGTATAGAAGGAGTGATACATCTACGAACGATATTACAGAGGTTAGTCAAAGTTACATTGTCCCAATATCCCTGGGATGATCGTGAGGACCTCGTGGAGGTCTTCGACTCTTCCCATTCTTATGAGAAAGATGATTGGGTAGCTTTGCCCAAGAGGGATAAGCAAGGACTCCGTCCTGACAGTTGGCGTATCGCTAAGGTCAAGAGGGTAGAGGACACAGGGAACCCTGTGCAGGGTCCCTTCCGAGTGGTCTGGGTTGAATCAGAAGGTAAGGAAAGACTGCTCGCCTGTAATATCCCCACAGGTAGTCCCTTCCCGCTACAATTCCCCCCCGAAGACGAAGAAGAATGGGATATGCTCGCCAGTAATCTGGTGGATGCTTATGGCCTCCAAGTGGAGAAAGCACTTCTACAGGCCATTGACGACGATCGTCTTGACTTGGTGGTCCTCCTTGATAAGGCTTTGCCCGGCGAACAGTTAATACGATTCTCTGAGGATGAATTGAGGGCGATAGAGGAAGCCTTTAGTGTTGAAAGGGAAGGTAGACTTTACACTACTACCCAGGAGATTTTAGATTTCCTAAGGGAAAAGGGTTGGCCCCGTGAAGTGTCTGATGAGATAGCTCGTTTCTCCATCGAAGACTATCTCCAACAGTCTGATACATATGTATCCTTGGGATTTTCCCGCTGGATTCCTCGTGACCGATTCGCCGAGATCGATCGTGCCATAGCTAAAAGGCCGAAGGTGCCCGTGATTCCCTCAAAAGTAGCCCAAGAGCAAGGGATAGATGATTCTCCGGATTTTGGGGACTACGATGAGGTGGAGTTGGATGAGGAAGGGCAAAAGGAACTTAGGGAGATGGGCGAAGAAGAGAGTGAAACTGAACCGAAGCAAACTTTTATCAGCCTCGAGGAGTGGCGAAGAAGGGCACCGACCAGGCCGGTCAAGCTTCCCACTATCACCTATCAAAATATCATTGAAGGGTTCCTCCTGTTAACTTCAGGCCTTTCCAAATGTTTTCCTCCTGTAAGTAATAAGACCTTGGTAAATATTCAGATAATTGATGGAGACCCTTTGCCGTTCACCGTAGATTGGGAAGAAGGTTTAGTGAAGGCATTAGACAAAGAGGCTTTTCGGCTCAAGTTTCTTGAAAAAGGAATACCGGCCGGCACTTACCTTTGGCTTGAAAGAATCTCCGATACAGAATACAGGCTGAAGCCAAAACCTCTGTCTCGGCCGAGGCGGGAGAAGTGTAAGCTGGCGTGGATCGAGGATGGAGAACTCAAATTTGCTATAGAGGAGATTGAACTACGGTATGAAAGCAACCCAGCACTGTTCAAGGCTGAACTCCGTTTTCAGGATTTAGAGGCCCTATTCCGGGAAGCCGAGGAATTAGGTTGGAGCATCTTCGATGCTATGTGGTATACTTTCCCCGAACTGGCAAAGTTAGATCCTGAGGGTAGAGTCCATCACACCGAACTTTTCAACGCCGTCTTTTTCAGGTATCGTATGTGCTCTCCCCGTTCTGTTCAGACGGAGCTTTATCGCCGTCCATGTTTTGTCCCACTGGGTAACGGCTACTGGAAATTTGAACCAAGCCGGGGTGTTAAGCCTAAACAGGTAGAGAAAAAGACCAGCCGGAGAAAACCTTCCTTGGAAGAGCTGGTAACCCGGCGTCCTAAAAAGAGAAGCTATCATCCGAAGAAACAACGGCTTGCTCGACATGAAGTTATCTGCTCCGAAGATGCCCTTTGGAGTGAAGTCGGCAAGCTGGTAGGCCGGGAATTGAAGACCTTAGATGAAGGTAAGCCTTTTAGGGTTCTCAAAGTTGATGATAGTAAAGTGGAGATCTTCATCACTCATACCGGCAAACCCAGGAAGATTCAGAGGAATGAAATTCAAGACTCTTGGGATAGACTAATCCAGAAAGGTGAACTCTCCCTGAGTGATATCCGTCAGGAGGGATATTCTGAATACAGTCCAACGTATGTCGCTGCCATCCTCGTTGCGCTGCCTGGGGTAACTTACGTAACTAATCCTATTCGTTTATCTTACCATCGTCCCAAAGCCCCCGACATCGGCATCCGGGATATCATCTATCCGGTTCCCTTTGCCAACGCTTCTCTTTCCCCCGAGGTACGGGAGGGTTTAAGTAAGCGATTAGGTCCCATACGGCGCGGTTTTGAATTTATCTTTTGGTATCCTAGTACACCTAAGGGCTTAGATGAGTATCTGCAACAGTATATTGCTGATAAAGACGCTAATCGGTTCGTAACCCCCCGTGAGGTGGTGGATTTGATGGTTAACCTAGCCCAGCCGAAGCCTGGTGAGCGAGTGGCGGATATCTGCTGTGGAACGGGTATCTTTCTGGTGAAGGCACTGCGTTTTGTGAAGGAAGTTTACGGTGAAGATGCTGGGCTGGAGTTGTATGGCGCTGACATCTACGATAAGGCGGTAGAGGCCTCTCGACTTAACCTGCTGGCCAATGGTGCCCGGAACTTTACGGTGATACAAGCTGATTCCTTGCAAGAACAAGAGGATATCTTTGATCAGAAGTACGATCTTATTTTGGGCAACCCACCCTTCGGCGGTGGCCAGTGCAAGCAGTTTATTTACCGCTGGGTTAATTTGCTGAGAGATGGCGGTAGGATGGTGGTGAATGTATCAGAAGGAGTTTTGGCAAATACTGGGCAGGCAGATCGGGAACTTAGGCACTGGTTGGTGAAGAACTTCGAAATTAAGGCTGTGGTCAGTCTACCTCGACCTTATGACCCGCAGTTATATGGAACTAAGAGCAATGTGCTCTTCCTACGTAAGGTAAAGCCAAAACAGGGCATCAAAACCTTGCTTATCCAAATAGAAAATTACGCTCAAATAGATAGCGTTTTAGATATTTGTAAAAAAGGAGGCAATGGCGATGAAAGGGTTTAATATCGTAGTCATCCACGAAAAGGACCCTATGATTGTGGCAAAAGCTCAGGATGAGTTGACGGAGCGGATGGATCCAGGATTTTGGAATCCAGAGTGGTTTATTCATATGCGATTTGGTAAGTATCCTTTAAGGAGCTTTAAAGAGTTTATTTCTGATATAACGTACGGTCCTATAATAACGGGAAAGCGTCCCCTTAACTTGGGGGATATTAAACTAGGAGTTGCCATAATAGGTCAGAAACAATTCACCGATGTTGGCTTGGACCTAAGCGAAGCTATAGTTGTAGAAGAAGGCAGTGAGTGGGATCTAGAGCGTGCAAGAGTTAAACAATGGGACCTGCTATTTCCGAGGTCAGGTGTGGGAAGCCTGGGCAAAGGGAGAATGGGGATTTTCCCTTATCCAGAGAGTGAAGTAAAAGCAGTGGTGAGTTGTTTTGTGGACTTAATTCGGATAAATGGTATATTGCCTCAGTACGTCTTAGTATTCTTGAAATCACGTTTTGGACAGCTACAAATTAGGAGATTCTTTAGCGGGGTTGGGACCATCAATATCAACTTTTCTCAAATCGGCAGTATTCAAATTCATGATATCCCATTGCAACTTCAACAGCAGGTTGCTGCCGAATGGGATGTGGTGAATCACTTCCATGAAATAGGCATTGACTTAAAAGCAAAAATGTTCCTGGCTCAAAAACATGGCAATAGAGAGGCTGAAAGAGAATATCAAACAAAATACAAACATAACATGGAAATTGCCGAGGCAATGCTTAACGACCTGATTCGTCAGGTAGAGGAGATTATTGAAGGCAAACGAACGGAGATAGAGCCCGTAGACCGCATCTTGAAGGAGAGTTAAAGCGGTGGCTCGTAAGCCAGGACAACCTAAGGAAGAAGCCCGAGTCATCCAGGAGGTCCTCAGGCCCCGGCTACGGGAGCTGGGGTTTGAGGAGACGGACTGGGTGCCCGAAGCGAAGGTCGAGTTTTTCCCTGGGAGGACTGGCGATATTGACCTGTTGGTGCGCATAGGAGGTCGCCCGTTGATCGTCGTCGAAGCTGAACCCACCCCCCGCCGATTCGACCACGGGTTCAAACAGGCCCGTGCTTACGCCATCTTCTTAGACGACCCCGCCCGACCGATTCCGTATATAATGGTCGCAGCGGGCACGAAGCTTGGCATGTTCAAAGCCGAGCCACCACCCCACGGTGGCGCTGGTATCGTCTATGTCCCCACCGAAAGACTCCTGACGAAGGAGGAAATCTTAGACGCAGTGGGCGAAGTGGACGAGGCCCTGCCGACCGAGATTGTTACCCTTGAGACCTTCGTCACCCTCTTCGGTAAAGTCCTCCAGGAGATTCAGACCAGCAGACGACCACGTTTCAGCCAGGAGCAAGCAGTAAGTATCCTGGCAGACCTTCTGGTAACCAAGGTGTGTGAGGAAAGTGTCGAGGGAGTCTATCAGAAGTATCACCTGGCACGTCGCATCCGGGCCCGCATAGAGGAGCTGATGGGCAATTATCACTTCCCCAAATATCAGGGTCGTCCGTTGGGCTACGCCTTCCGACATTTCGTCGGCAGGACCTTTACCGGCGGACCGTACCGGCGTTATCTTACCCCGGCCGAGGTCATCGGTTTCCTGGTGCGGCTGGCTGCCCCCAAGCCCGGGGATTTCGTGGTTGACCCGGTCTGTGGTTCTGGAGGCTTCTTAGGCCGAATCGCTTTAGAATGGGCAGCACAAGGGACTAAAATGGACCAGATTAGCAGGAACTTGGTTGGCTGTGATATGGACCCCCTCGCTGTACAGGCGACTAAAACCTTCCTTGAGTTACTGCTGCCTGGAAGGCAGGGTAAGTTGAAGATCTATCGAAAAAACAGTCTAAGCACAATCAAGGACTTCGATTGGGAGGAGGACCTGACCGGGCTACTGGAACCGGAGAGCTTCGACCTGGTGATCGGAAATCCTCCTGCGGGCGACCCATTTGCAAAACCAGGCCGTCAGGGACAGCCATCGTCAGATAGTCTGCCCCAGGAATACCAGGACCTGCAAAGTTTCTTTCGGAACTTACCCCCTGAGTTCACCTTCGCCCAGCGCTACCGGCGACATGAAGTTGCCCATTTAGAGAGGTTTCTGAGCTTAGCAAAACCCGGCGGGAAGGTCGCCATCGTGCTGCCTGAGGGCGTCTTTGCCAACGCTCAAATGCGGTCACTTCGGGAGTACCTGACGACCGAGACCACCGTCGAGTTGGTCGTCAGCTTGCCACGAGGTATCTTCCCCTTCACACCATCTAAGATGTGCGCTGTGCTGTTGAGGAAGGAGAAGCCATCGGCCGGGCATCAAGTGCTGTTGGCCGATGTGAGCGACCGGCGGGCTTTAGGGGCGCAGTTGGACATCATCGCTGAAGCCTATCGGGAAAGGTTAAATGGGTAATCACAATCAAAAACGGCATTTATCCCAATTCTTTACTCCCCAGGCTGTAGTCGAATTTATGTTCGACTTGGTAGGGTTCAACCCGTTATGGAAGGTGATGGACCCTGCCTGTGGCGATGGCATATTCCTCAAGGAGGCCCTCAAGCGTGGGGCCTTAGCTGTGGCTGGTATGGATATCGACGCAGATGCCATCAAAGCTGCTCAGGACAACCTCAGGGGCTTTGAAGGGCGGTTCCGTCTTTTCTGCCAAGATGGTTTGGCGGAGATAGAATGTGAAAACGGCTTCTGGAAGGAACACTATGACTTGGTGATCGGCAATCCTCCGTTTTCAAGTAGCAAATGGCGGGTGCGTGATAACGGTATCTTACAGAGGTTCACCTTAGCGCAGTTCGAGGATAAAAAGAACACTTTGTACCTTCCATTATTAGAAGAGTCCTTATATCCAATGAAAACCCGTATTTCCCAAGTTATTGAGGTACTCTTCTTGGAGCGCTTCATCCAATTAGCTAAACCAGGTGGAAAAGTGGCTATCATCCTGCCCGAAGGAATCTTCGCCAACAGCAACCTGCGCTACGTGCGGGAATGGTTGGTAGAACACTTTACCATCCGTGCTGTTATCGGTCTTCCACGAGATACCTTTAAGGACATGGGCACCACGGCTAAGACGGCTATCTTATATTTAGAAAAAAGGAAGATGCCGCCGGGCCATAGGGTGTTGTTGGCAGAGGTAACGAAGCTCAACTTGGAGGGTAAAGATAATTCCCAGTTGAAGTCTATATTGGAGACCGTTCGGAATATGGATGCAGGTCCGGACACGATAAGACGGAGCGTCCGGACCAAGAGGGCTAAGTTAGGAACATCCTGAATTATGGCTAAGCGGCGTAGGGATACTATAGCTCAACATTACGTCTATGACCCAGATACCTTTGAGGTCCTTACCCAACCCGGCCAGACCATCCCTCCAGCTAAGGTTAAGCGACTACAGATGTTAGGGCTATATGAAGTAGCCATAGGAAAACCACCGGTCAAGTTGCCCATCCCATCTGGTTTCCAACCTCAGGCTTGGGGAAAGAAGAGAAAAGCTATCGCCTGTGTCCGCCTAAACCGCACAAAGGGAAGGTTTCTCATCAACGGAGAACCTCTGGAAAACTATTTCCCAACGGACAAGCGACGAGGCATAGTTCTGGAGCCCTTTAGAAAGCTTGGCCTTAATCCCAAAGATTTCACCGTAGAAGCTTACGTTACAGGGGCTAAGCGAGAGGAAGGCAAAAAACAACCCCGTGCTATCGCTCACGCCTTGGCCGGAGCACTTAGTCTCTTAGATGACACATGGAAGCTTCCGTTGATCAGGGCTGGTTTCAGGCTCCAGTTTGACCCTCCCGAAGGGGTAAGGACGGATGGCGACCAGTTTTTCTCCTAACTCATCGGTAATACAGGAGATCAAACGTATACTCAGGGAACGTCCCAGAGGGCTTACCATCCCCCAGATTCGGCGGGAGTTAGTGAAACGGGGACGCCCAGGGGTTTTCGAAGGTGATATCCAAGAAATCTTAAAGTTCCCCGAGTTCCGCCGCCTGGTGGGAGGAAAGTATATCCTACGGGAGATGGAAATGGAAGAGGAGCCCGTCGAGGAGTCTTTTGAGGAAGAGGAAGCTTTTGAACCCTACAGCGAGTATCCCTCCACCCTCTCTTCTATACCTGACCTTCGTGAATACATCATCTTCGACATCGAGACAACAGGTCTGGACCCCGAGGAAGCGGACTTCTTCCAACTTGGCACCATCAAGGTCGTGGACGGTAGGCCTGTTGAGGCCAGGAATTGGTATGCCCATGTTGACACCGGCAAGATCACATACGCCCTGAAACTCAAGCTCCACTTCGAGGAACTTGAACTGGAGGAGAGAATTGCCGAGGCCCCGGATCAAAGGGCTGTGGTGGAGGAATTCCGCAAGTTCGTAGGAGACCTGCCCCTCGTCGCCCACAATGGCACCTTCGATTACAGATTTCTGAAGAAAGCCGACCCCTCTCTCGATAACGAGCTTGTGGATTCCCTCGAACTCATCTGCCTCGCCTTCCCAGAGCTGTCCTCCCACAGCCTGGAGAACCTGGCCGAGCATTTCGGCCTGCGGGAGGGGGGCAAGCGATGGGGGGAAATCCTGACACTGGATAGAGTCCTGGGCATCTCACGGCAATTGGGGGCCGAGCCCAGCGAACTCTTTCACAGCGCCCTCTTCGACTGCCTGGTGCTATATGTCCTTCTCCAGGATGCCCTGGCAGAACTGAGAAAGGCCAAACCGGAGTTCAAAGCTCAATTCCATCTCCTTTCCTCCACCCTGGCCGGACTGATCGGAGCCCCACCTGAAGTTCCCCAGACATCTCCGGCAAATCTTCGGGAACTCATTAGACTGCGGGATTGGCCCGAGGAAGTTGCATCCTTACGACGACAACCGGTGGAGGGTCTGACCTTCAATGAAGCCACCGTTATGGGGATCTACGAGAAGCTACGCCGACAAGATGAACTTGAAGAGCGAGAAGCTCAAAAAAAGATGCTCCGCCAGGCGACTCGTATCTTCCTAGAAGGCAGAAAGGCTATGATAGAAGCCCCCACCGGAACGGGTAAGACCTATGGGTACTTGCTTCCGGCCATCACGTATGCCAAAGCCACAGGCCGACAGGTGATCATATCCACCAGCACGAAGAACCTACAGGACCAACTCCTCGACAGTTTGGGTCATCTATCTGATTCGCAGGTAGTTTCTTTCCCCTTCAACTTTACCCTCCTGAAAGGCCGGCAAAATTACCCTTGCCTCAGGAGGCTATTTGAGAACTTCATAGAAGCATTCTATAGTGAAGAGGCAGATCAAGTTCCCTTCGAGGAAAAGCTGGCCCTTCTTTATTTGCTGCGCTTTGCTGAGAGGTCAAGAGATGGAGATATGGAGGGCGTCAGCTTCTGGTTCGAAAAACGTTTCCCTATCCTGACAGTATTAAAGAACCGTGTGCAATCGGAGGACGAGACCTGCTATGAAACCTCGTGTCCTTATTACCGAAACTGCCGATACCTTTGCGCCAAGGAACGGGCAAAACGAGCGGACATCCTGGTGGTGAACCACGCTTTACTTTTGCTGCTCCCCTTCGAAGGGGAACCTCTCAATCTTGTGATTGATGAGGCCCATAATTTGGAAGACGCCGCGACCAGCACCTGGACCGAGACGGCCTCGCAAGCGGAGATCGAGGGCCTGCTGGAGCGGCTCCTTTCCCCCGATGGCAAGCGGGGGGTCCTGGTGCGGGCCAGGCGAGAGATGGGAGGAGAGGGGCGGAAGCTGGTGGAGAGAGCCCTCGGTAGCGTCAGGAGGCTCCGCAGACGGGCACGGGAGTTCGGAGGATATCTCAAAGAGTTTGTGTCGAGGCAGGGAGTGCGGTTCCATCCACGCTATGGAGCGACCTGGCGACTCTTAGCCGATCCCCGCCGGGCTCATTACTTCGCCTGGCAAAATGTGGAGGGGGCGCTGCAGGATCTGATGGCAGAGCTCGATACCCTAAGTCAGCACTTAAACGAAATTGAGACGAAGCTTTCAGCCAAGAAGGATTCCGATACAGCTCTCTCCCTGGCTCGGGAGGTGCGGAGCGTTTACACCAGGCTCATCAGCGCTCCGGATGCACCGGGACAAAGGCGGCTCTTGGAGGAGATCTTGCAGGTGAATTTTGACCCCCTGAAGGTGGTGCATTGGATCGAGCTGGAGGCCGACTCCAAGGAGAAGGAGGGGGAGGAAAAAGCTGCTTCGTCAAGGATTCGCTGGGCCTTGCACCGTGCGCCGGTTAGGGTGGCCGATGGGCTGAAGGAGAGGCTATATGAGCCCTCTCATTCTATTATCTTCACCTCGGCCACGTTGACGGTGGCAGGGTCCGGCTTTAACTTCTTCCTCGACCGTTTGGGATTGGAGGATTACATCGAAGATGAGGACCTTATCCGACTCCCGGCCGAGTTCAACTATGAAGAACGTGTCCTCTTATGTCTCCCAAGCTACTTGCGAGCCAGCGCCAGGTATGAGGAACTGGACCGCTTTAAGGAAGAAGCGACCCGAGAACTCGATTGCCTCTTCAAGTTCACCGAGGGAAGGGGACTGGTGCTTCACACGGCTAGGGATAGAATGGAGTACGTCGCCGAGCGGCTGGAGCATAGCCTGGGACAGGCCGGTATCCCGGTGTATTGGCGTGGCTCCCGTAAGCTTCTGAAGGAGGAGTTCGAAAGTCGTGAGGAATCGGTCCTTTTAGGGCTGAAATCCTTTTGGGAAGGCATTGATGTACCGGGACCGCCCCTCAGCTATGTGGTCATCGAGAAACTGCCCTTCCCCTCCCTCGGAGACCCCGTCGTCAAAGCTCGCAGCGATGAGGTACACGCCAGGGGACGGCACGCCTTTATGGATTACATCCTTCCCCTGGCCACCATCCAGTTCAAACAAGGCTTTGGCCGTCTTATGAGGAAAAAGGACGATATGGGCGTCGTGCTCTTCCTGGATAAACGGCTGCGGGGCGACGCCTTCTATAGGGAGATCGTGCTGAACTCCCTTCCCGGGTATAAACGACCGGAAGAGGTGATAGAGGCAGAGGAAAGCCGCCAGGCTCTTTACCACCAGATCGCCCTCCATATGCGGGAAGCCTTTCCGGGTTTCAACTGGGAGGAGCGTCTTAAGCTATTTCCCTGCATCCGTGAGGAGGTCATCCCTGACCTTGAGCGGCTCCTCCAGGAACTGAAGCTGCCTGACAGGGTTCCTGAAGACGAGTACCCACAGTATCGTGACAAAATCCTGAGGGCGGCGAAGGAGATCTTTGGCTACGACGATTTCAAGGTCCCTGAGCAAGAGGAAGCCATTAAGGCAATCCTCACCGGCAAAGATGTGATGGTGGTGCTCCCGACAGGCTCAGGAAAGTCCTTTGCCTTTCAGGTTACAGCACTGCTGCGAGATGGCGTTACCCTCGTTTTCTCCCCCCTTATCGCCCTTATGCGGGATCAAGTGGACAAGCTTAAGGAGAAAGGCCTCACTATGGTCGATTACATCGTCAGTGGTCAGAGCGGTGCCCACCGAGATGAAGTTTACCGTAGGATGGCAAAGGGCGAACTGAAGCTCGTCTACATCGCTCCGGAACGCATCAGGGACCCAGCCCTTGCCGAAGTTCTCGGCCGGACTAAAGTATTGCAAGTGGTAGTGGACGAGGCACACTGTGTACATATGTGGGGTTACAGCTTCCGGCCGGATTTCCTGGGTATTTCAGACCTTTTCGGCGAAGACAGGCCACCTGTCGTTGCTTTAACAGCTACAGCGACTCACGACAGCAGAAAATCTATAGCTGAGGGGTTAAAGCTAAAGGAAGATTGGACCCTCGTAACCCGATCGGTTGACAGGCCGGAACTCAAATTTATCGTCTATAACGCTAAGAGCTCACCCGACCGGATTGAAAGCCAGCGGGATAAGCTCCGGATACTAACCAAGCTCCTAAGAGCGGCCCAGCAAAGGGACGAATCCGTCATAGTCTATGTATCCACTGTTCGTGAGGCAGAAGATTTAGCCCGTATTCTGAACTTCTCTGGCTTCACTGTACGAGCCTACCACGGTCGAATGAACGCCCAGGACCGGGAGGAGGTTCAGGAACTCTTCCGCAATGATATAGTAAAGATCGTGGTGGCTACCAAGGCCTTCGGTCTGGGCATTGATAAGCCTGACATCCGGTACGTAATCCACTACGATATACCAGGGGACATAGAATCTTACTTTCAGGAAGCGGGGAGAGCAGGGCGCGACGGCAAAGAGGCATATTGTGTCCTACTTTACCATAAAAATGACCTTACAGTTCAGAAATACTTCATTAAGGAGGCTTTTCCCAACGAAGAGGAACTGCAAAGCTTGGTCCTTTCGCTGCGAGGGCGCATAGATGAACGATGGCGGATTCTGTGCTCTCCTCAAGAGCTATCCGATGAGTCAGGGGTCGCTTTGGAGAAGTTAGATGTCGCCTTGTACCTTTTAGAACGAATGGGCTTCATTCGGAGGTCTTATAACTTCACCCTCACCGCTATGGTGCTTTTGAACCGAAGTAAGGAATGGTTATTAAGACAACTACCAAGTGAAAAGGGACAGCTTCTTGAACGAATCGTCAAAGGTTTTGGTGTATCGGATAAACGCAGCATCGAGTTGAATCTTTTGGAAGTTTCTTACAAGATAGGTTGTGATCCCTTGGAACTAGATAAACTTTTTGTTGAGCTCTCTACCAAAGGATGGGCTGTTTACCGACCTTGGGAGAGAGGTTACACTTTTGAAGCTTTAGAAAGGTTACGGCGAGGAGAAAGGGTCAACTTGGATCAGGCTGAGGTTGAAGCCCTGCGAAAGTCTATGGAACGCAATTTACGGCGGATGGTATACTACGCTGAAGGTCTGGGGCCGGGTGACTGTCGAAGACAGTTTATCCTCAGGTATTTCGGTGAGGAATTGAAGGAACATCCCTCCCCCTGCTGTGACCTTTGTCACCCTGACATACTCTGGCCCTGGAGAGATGTTCCCTCAGAGGAAGTTGAAGACACCACTGTCAGCCTTGATCCTTCGTACATCGCTTTACGAGCGGTGGAGTGGAACGAAAGTCTGTTGGGAACGAAATACTATCAGCCTTATACAGAAAGCACTCTTGCCTGCATCCTTTCAGGGAACACCTATGCACCCTCTCGAGGGATCGAAGACCCAGTACGCCGCATACGAAGAATACAACGACTGAAAAACTCGCCTTATTTTGCGGTGTTAAGGGGTATTCCAGGAGGGGAAAGGAAGATTAGGAAGATTTTGGAAAAGTTGAGGAAAATGGGTTATACGAAGCTAAAGACTTTGCCTTTAAGACATGAAGAAAACTTCTGTTATGAAGCCCCTTTTCTCGAAAATAAGGGAAAGAGACAGATTCAAGAGGGGAGATATCTGTGGCTTGACCTCGGAGATTAGAACAGAGTTCTTAAGCTCGCTTTGAGAGGAGGGGAGATGAAGCTGAGGGTGATCCAGGTCGGGGTAGGGGGGTTCGGAAGGGGAT
>Ga0164310_10001459_pt1 | contig 13379 bp, 17 predicted proteins | sample GuaBasSedimGuay1_FD_121795 | JGI IMG/M metagenome (GOLD analysis project Ga0164310, IMG submission 121795) | Subseafloor sediment microbial communities from Guaymas Basin, Gulf of California, Mexico - Guay1, Core 4569-9, 0-3 cm | ecosystem: Environmental > Aquatic > Marine > Hydrothermal vents... | reverse complement strand
GTTAACTCCGATCAGTATGGTGCCGATTGGAAAATTGGCGTCTTGAAGGGTCGGAAGTTCCATAGGGTTTTCATGGGTGACGGTTACAGTGAAATGGTCAATTCTTTTATTGAGCTTGCAACGGGTGATGTTTATGATGCGGCTGATGCGAGAAAACATAAACAGTGGGTTGTTGGCAATATCTTTGAAACTTGAGGTGTGTAATGGGAACTAAAATTGCAGGATTGATTAAGGGTATTTTAGCTGAGGACAAGTCCGGTGACTTCGACAAGGCGTTAGCTAAGTATGTTGCAATTGCCGAGAAAGGCGTTCAAAGGTTTCTGGGTAAGAAGTGGTTTGTGGACTGGATGAAGGGTAATAAGTTTTACCGTGTTTATAAGATTGATTCGGCGGGTGACAAGTCGGTATATTCTTTTGTCGATTCAGAGACGGGTAATGTTTATGGTGCGGCGAGTTGGAAGAAGCGTAAGAAGCGAATTGAAGGAAACATTTTTAACTAGGTGGAGACAACGGGATGAAGGTTTCGCAATTGATTGCGCGTGGAAGAAAAAAAGCAAGACCAAGAGTTCCGATCCCAGAGGATGGATGCGCTTGTGTCTTTTGTCGGATAATTATAGAGAGAGACGATTGTTGTTGCTATAAGCAGGAGTGTCCAGAGTGTGGGCGTCCAATGGTGAAACACGACGATATTGAGAATGTCTACTCTTTTACAGTAGTGAAACCGGACTCGAATTAACTTGATGATTTTACTTGAAAATGTTATAAAAATCAGATGAAAATCCACAAATCACATAAGATTAGATTGTACCCTAATGATGTACAGAAAACCTATTTTAAGAAGGCTTGTGGAGTATCAAGATTTGCTTATAATTGGGCTTTAAGCAGATCAATTGAAACATACGAAAAAGAAGGCAAATCATTATCTGGTTATGATCTTTCTAAGCGGTTTAACGCAATTAAACACGTAGAATATCCTTGGGTAACAGAAATAACCAAATGGGCTTCTCAAAAAGCTCTTTATAATCTACATGCAGCTTATAAGAATTTTTTCAAAAATATTAAGCAGGGTAAAAAACTAGGTTATCCCAAATTCAAAAAGAAGAATTTTTCTAAAGAGTCATTCTATCTGGGGTTAAATTGTGTTAAATTAAAGGATAATCGCATTAAGATACCAAAACTAGGTTGGGTTAAAATGGCTCAACGACTTAGGTTTACTCAGTGTAAAATAATGTCAGCAACTATATCATGTACGGCAGGTATGTGGTTTGTGTCTATCACGGTAGAACAGCATGTTCCTAATGTAAAGCCAGCTAGTTCTTTTCCAATTGTAGGAGTAGATGTAGGTATAAAATCTTTAGCAGTTACCAGTGATGGTAAAGTCTATAATAATCCTAAAGCGTTATTGAGGAATGAGAGAAAACTAAAGAGATTGCAACGCTTAGTATCAAGAAAGCAAAAGGGTTCAAGTAGCCGTAAAAAAGCTGTATCCAAGCTATCTAAACACCATTATAAAATCAGTTGTATTCGTAAAGACTCTATCCACAAGGCTACTACTGCGATAACCAAGAGTAGTTCAGTGATTGTGATTGAGGATTTAAGTTTAAGAAGCATGTTAAAAAACAGAAAGCTTAGCAGGCTGTTATCGGATGCTTCTTTGTCTGAGTTCCATCGGCAGATTGTTTACAAATCTTACTGGAATGGGGTAGAAGTTATTAAAGCAGATAGGTATTTCCCTTCAAGTAAAACTTGTTCTGTTTGTGGAAACATCAAGAATGACTTAATTCTTTCGGACAGGATTTACATTTGTAATCATTGTGGAGCCGTTATTGATAGAGATATTAATGCGGCTATTAATCTAAAACAACTCGCTGTAAGGTATACAGAGAGTATAAACGCTTGTGGAGAAAGAGGTTCTGGTTTTAATTGTAGCAATGCGACTAAAACGAAACCATTTTCATTGAAGCAAGAAAAGGGCAACTGCGTTGGTGCGGTTTGAGTCCCTTTTGCCTAAGGGTGTGATGCGTTAAAAATAACTCCATAAGGTGTTGTTAATTTTGTTTGAATGTTGTATGATGAGAGTTACTAAAAGGGGCTGTATTTATTTGCGAAGCGAGGGAACAATGAAGATCAAAGAACTGGTTGGGAGCTTGGAGGAGAGTAAGCGTGGTGGCAATTTGGATGCTATAGAGCTTAAGCATCTGGAGCCGTTGATGGATGAATTGTACACCATTACAAAAAAGCTGGAGAAAATGTCCACAGGTTTGGCTCGTGACATTCATAAGCCTGCTTCCAAATACAGTAAAGATGCTTTTAAGTGGATTAAGGAGTTTGAGCAAGCGAGATATGATCTCACTAACACTTTGGATAAAGGAATGAATTTACTAGGAAAGAGGCGATAATGAAAATCAAAGAATTGGTTGGGAGAATTGAAGGTAGTTATGATGGCAACTTTACGTTTGAAAGCGTTTTGTCCGCTCGTGCTTCCGGTAATATGCGTGAATTGAATGAGGCGTCTTTGGGTCGTGTTTACCAGCATGTTTCCAAGGCTGGCGAAAAGAGTTGGGGTATCTTAACGGCGTGGCGTTATGGTGTTCCGAAGTCCAAGAATTTAAGTAACATGAAGAAGCTGGGCTCTCAGATAAGGTCGGCAGGGTTGGGATTTTTCAAGTTGACAGGTCACTGGAAAGAGTGTCAGGATACGAATGTTGAGTACAAGGATTGTCCAAAAGATGAAATGGTGGATTCTGTAGAACCTTCTCTTTTTGTTCCGGGCATTTCCAAGGATGATTTTCTGAAGATGCTAAAAAAATACAATCAGGATGCGGGTGTCTATACGGGTCCCGATACTGATGGTGATGCTATTCTCTTGTTCAAGGCTGGCAAGGAAATGAAAATAGGAAAATTCCATCCCGGAAAGATATCACAAGCTTATTCCAAGTTGAAGGGCAGAAGTTTCATTTTTGAGGGGTTTAATTATCCGGCTCAATCGCATTCGGAAGCGATGATTGAACAGACTCTTGATAGGTGCTAGCAACTATAAGTGAATAGATTTTTTTATAGCTTTTCTTTGAAAGGATTTTTGTCATGGCCAGTTGGAAAAAAGGTAGTTTTGAGATTAAACTAGGTCGGCTTGCTAGTGGTGAACACGAGGAAGTCAAAGGCTTCAAAATGGGACTGGTTGGCATTGATAAGCGCAGGGCTGGAGAATATACGCTTACACACCTTCCTACAGGCTTGGCGATTAAAACGCTTATTCCTACGCTGAGAGAGGCGAAAGAAAAAGGCGAGAAAATATCCAAGTTGCGCGGGTTGAAGTCTGGAATTGGTGAGTATGGTGTTAAAGACAATGCGCTTGCCGAGAAGATGAAGCGGATTTTAGACCCAGAGCGTTATGCTGAGATGGATAAGGCGAAGGTTCGTTTTAATAGAGCGCAAGGCGCAGTGAAGGCGAAAGAAACAAAAGCTAGAAAGAAGTTTGAGAAAGAAGCTTCTGGAACTTCCAACTCAGGGTGGAAGGGCGTGAAGGGGTTTAAGAAGGGCGTTGTAAACATTGTTTATCATAATGAGATTGGGCATGTGAAAGCTACGATTATTTGGCCTCTTGCGGTTTATACGGAGAAGGATACTCGGTTTGGCAAATTTAAGATCATACACCTTCCTACCGGATTCACTCTTAAGGGTTTTGATAAGCAGAAAGATGCAAAAAGAGTAGCAGAAAAACTGAGTAAGATTCCTGTTCTTAAAAAGGGCAAGTTTAACGATGCCAGTATGTTTACCTCCATCTCTAAGAAGTTGCAGGCTAAAATGAAGTCTATTGTTAATGAAGATCGCATGGTGACTTCTGGTATTGGGTGTTTGCAGACCAAGATAAGAAAACTGGAAGAGAGCATCGAATTGTTTGAAGCCAAGGCAGTGGGCAAGTCTCAGTTATTAGTAATGAGTTTGCTTAATAAGGCTAGTGACCCAATAACAATTACGCATATTCATAGAAGACCGGAGTTTAGGGGTGTACATTTTTCTAAGTTAGAAAAAGCTGTAGAAACTCTTGCCAAAAAGGGATTGATTATTTACGATAGTCCAAGAATGTTAGTTTCTTTACCATAGGGAGGTTACAATGAGGATAGGTAATTTTTTAAGTAAGTTGGAGTCTGAGCGTTTACGTTTTGATGGTGATGATTTCTTCTTTGAAGACAAAAAGAAAACTCCCAATTCAGAGTGGAAGGGTGTGACTGGTTTTAAGAAGGGCAAGATTTCTGTTGTTGACGGAAGGGGCAAGACGAACAAGAGAGATGCTTTGATTAGCTGGCCTTTGGCGGTTAGCAAGAATGATGGTCGTTTCGTTGTTTATCACCTTATTACTGGCGCGTACATTGCTCCCCTTAGTAGCTTGACGAAGGCTAAGAATGTTGCAAAAGCTCTGTATAAACTACCCCTTTTCAAAAGAGGTTCGTTTGGTGATACGAGTTATTTCAGTGCATTGCCAGAGAAGACCACTGATAAGATTTTGGATGTTGTTAGGGCTAATGAGGATATTGATGGCAGTGGTGATATTTTCTCTGAGGATAAAGTGAAACCACCATATAGGGCTATTTTTTCTCAACAGGGAAGAAGGATCAAGCTTTCCAGACAAGGAAAGTTGCTTTTGGGTGTGCAAAACAAAGATGATACAGTTGATCTTTTAACGTGGAAGCAGTGGAAAGCTTCTAAGCTTCCGAACGTGACAACCGGAGAAATTGAGGCTCAGTTTGTGAGTTTGTTGGCAAAGAAGCTTAGGCAAATGAGTGATATTATGGACTTCAATGCGGCTATTAAGTCCGGTGAGCTTGATACGTTTGAGAAAAAGGTAGACTGGCTATCGAAGTTTGGAATTAATTATACAAAGCGTGGCTTGAAGTCATAGTTTTTATTGATTTAAGGGAGATTATTATGGCTCTTTCAAAGGTGGATAATTCAACAATCGCTATCGTTTATCTTCATCCTTATGCTGACAAAGGCAAGATGGTGCCTGTCAAGGATGTTATTGACACTCTTGAACTGTGGAATGTGATTCCTCATTCGAGTCCGTCTGAGGATGTTATTGATAGCATGGTTGACAAGGGTTATCTATTGAAGCGTAGCGGTGGCGTTACTCTTGCGGCTAAGGGAAAGCGTTTGGCTAAGAAGGCTGCGAAGTCAGTTGGCTTTGACGTGTCGTTGCATGAAGAGTCACAGAAGGACCGTGATAGTGATTCTATGAGCAAGTACGGAGCGAAATTCAGGACAACAGACGGGGGTCACACCATTGCCTTGCGAGGTAAGAAGGTTGTGGGTGGTAATCCAAAGGTTTTGAAGAAGATGGGTGTTTTGGCTCGTTTGAAAAAGGTTATAGATAAGGTCAAGGGAAAGCTTGCGGGAAAGAAAGAGTCTTTTGATTTTGATTCAAAAGGTGGCTTGGCGGATTCTCGAATTGACGATGGTGATGGATTGAGTTTGTTTTTAGAGGGCAAGGATGCTTTTGAAATTGGCGATAAGGTCAAGATTTGGTATCCGAAGGCTCGTAGAGATGAAGAGCTTAATCGTGATTTCCACGGTAAGAAGGGTGTTATTGTCGGTGTGAGCAATAAGAAGCCTTTGGTGTTTAAGGTTAGGACAGATAAGATTGTGAAAATACCAGTTGCGGGAATGCGTTTGCGAATAGATTATTGCAGACCGGAAGAGCTAAAGAAGGCTTGATTTTTAGGATGTCAACAAATTACTGTTAAGAATGATTTTTATTTTGTGTAGTTGGAGGTTATTATGAAAGAGTTGCTTGAGAGCATTGAACAGGAAGTTTTTGAAAATCAAGACGAATCGCCTATGATGGTTTTGGCGGAAGACTTGAAGCTAACTCCAAGTCACAAGAAAGTCATTGATGCTTTTCTTAATCAAAAGAGGGCTGATAATAAGAAGTTCTATACTGATGGCGTGAAGCTTGATGGGTTGTGGATTGGTGGAAATAAGCTTGCTGAGTGGTATGCTGGCAAGGTTTATTTTGGGGTACATGCACCAATGGGTAGAGCGCATCAGACTGTAATGCGTTATATCAAAAAGAAGCTTCCGAAGTCACAACTTGAATGGATACATGGCGATAGGGGTGGAGTTGCTGTCCGTTTTGAGAATATGCAGGATTCAAGTCGAAAGTGGATTCTTGGTTTGTTTGAGACTGCGAAAGAGCAAGCTTCTTTGGTAAATGTTGCTCCTGAGTCGGACTTTGCCATTCCAGAGCGCAGGGCATGGCCGATTCAGAATGCTAAACAGGCTAAGGTGGCCATTGACTTTATCAATAGCGGTAGAGGCAAGGAAGGGGATTATCCCCGTATCATAGAGGCGATCCAGCGCAAATATGGTACCAACGAGAGTGTTATTCGTTATTTGAAGCGGCTTCTGGGTGATAAGATTTGGTATGAGGAAAAGGATAATGGAAATGTTGTTGTTAATTTGACGTTGGGTAGGATTGACAATCGTTCGGCTCGTTATATCGGGTTGCGCAATACGTTTGTGAATGAGGATATAGAGCGTGATGTTATGTTATCCGATATGCCTTATGACAATGGCAGTGACGACAGTGAAAAGATGAATGAGTTGTTGGATGGTATTGAGAAGCGTTGCAAGAAGGGACGCAAAAAACCAAGAAAGCCACTTCGTGATGGTAAGATGAGTGGTCGTCGCAAAAGAGATGGAAGGGGAGAGGGTTTTGGTGCCAATCGTAATAAAGAATCTATTGATGGTGATATTTCTAGTCTATTAGATGAGGCTTCCGGTAAGGGTATGACTTCTTCTGAGTTTTATAAGAAGTACGTCTCTGCGATTAATAAACTTAAGAAGGGGTCGGTACATGTAAGCGGTGAGTCTCGTGACCGTGAAGGAATAATTCATAGCAATGTGGTTCTCGCGTTTTATCCTTATACGGACGACGAGATGTTGAACAGGAAAGGTGACAGACGGTTGACAATGTTTATCAGTGGTTTTAGCAAAGACAAAAACGAAGCAGTTAACAAGGTTAGTTTTGTTCAAGGTGATCCCAAATACAATTCATTTAAGAAGAAGATGACAGCTAAACCAGAGACCGTGTTGAAGCATTGTATCAAGGTTACAAAGCAGTATATTGAGCAAGAGATTAAAGAGTCTATGGATTTGAGGTCTAATCTGTATGAGTCCAAGGGTATGACTTCTACTGAGTTTAAGGAAAAACTTATGGCTATGGTGAAGTCGAAGCTGGGTCATGGCTTCCTTGTTTGCGATAACAAGAATGAGCTTATAAGGCCGCCCCATTTTGACCGGATTCTTTGCCGTTTTTACAATGTGCATACTGAGAAACAACTGCGAAGTGTGGATGCAGATAATAACGTATTTGTTTTTGAAATTGAAGGATTTAAGATACCGGAAGATAAGCCTTCCGATAAAGTCTTTTTGGTTACAACTCGTGGAACTGGCTACTTTGAGAACGGGAAATATTCTCGGTTCAAGGTACGTAAGAAAACTGGAAAACCGGAAGTTATTTTGAAATATGCTTTTGATAATATTAAGAGGTTTTCAGAAATAAAGCCACGTCTTGAACATTGATAATTTGCATGGGTTTTCTTTATGTTTGCGAAAATAGGAACAGTATTAACGGTTATTAAACTTGTCTTGGTTGTAGGTGGTGAAATAGGCAAGGCTTTTGTTGCTAATCGTAGAGCTAATAGGTTAAAAAGACGTGAAAAAATCAGTAACAAGTTTAACAAAGAAGGTGAAGGTAAAAATGAATTGTAGTAATAGTGCGGCAAGTGTGACTCCCATACTGCTTTTGAGTGTAGACGGGGTGAGCGGCAATGGTACTCCGCATCCAATTCATCAAATGGACCAAATTTTGGTTACAATTGATATTGAGACGAATGCAAATGTAGAGATAGAGGGTCGCCAACTTGATGGTGATTGGAAGTCTCTTGATCCGACTGGCAGTGTGTTTACAAGTGATGATGAACTCAATATAGAGAATTATGGCTGGTATGAAATCCGTGCTACTGCGAATACTGTTACAGACGAGGTGACTGTTTACATGACAGGGCGCTAGGTTCTGTGGTTGTGTTTTTAATTGAATAAATGTTCATCTAAAAAGGAATGGTGTAAATTGTGACTAGATTTTATCCAAGAGAGTTTATCGGCTCTGATTTTCAACCGCTAGAGCCGGATGATAACCATATTGTTTATGTGGGGAAACATGGCAAGGCTTATGAAGATGGAAGCTCTGTAGCACCATTCAAGACGTGGAAGGCTGCAATCGCTTATGTCCAGAGTGAGGGTCCATCACAAATAAGTCCGTGGGCTATCGAAGGTGCTCCCGGTATTTATGTGGAAGATAATTCTTCTAATCCTCTTATATTGCCTGCATGGACTGTCTTGAGGGGTTCTGGTCGATTGGTGACAGTAATAAGTCCATCTGATAATGATGAGGATTTAATAAGTACACCGGAAGATATGGATTTTGTAGGTAGTCTAAGAAACTTGACACTGGCTGCATCCGGCTCTAATGAAACGGCATTGAACGCTGATCCAAAGACTACCGGAGCCATTCGGGATCAGCAATTGTTTGTATCGGATGTGAATATACGTGGGTTCGACAAGGGAATCAAGGTGGAGGAAGAGGGGACGCTGGTTTATGGAACGCATATTATGATTCAGGAGTGTGCGAAGGGTATTCATGTTGACAATGCCAAGTATTGTTCTATAGGGACGTGTGTTTATAGTACGGTGTCTGCCGATTATGCGTTGAAATCTGAGGGTAGTAGCGGTCAGGTAAAGGTATTTGACTGTGATATCGACGGAAATTTTGATGAAGGTTGTTATGCGGATGATGGTGGTGAAATCCATATGCAGGGTTTGACTATAGATGATTGTGATGATGGAATCAGAACACGAGATCATGGTGAAATAAAGATACATGGCGGGAAAATTCATGATGCGCAGAGATCGGTTTTCGCAGAAGGTCCAGATAATTTTATAAGTATCATTGGTGCAGATTTGGATGCTAGTACGATTGAAAAGAGTGTCACTTCTATTGTGGATATAACTGGGACGCATCCGACTAGACAGCAGTGTGCTGTAAATGCTAATATCATTGAGGGACACGTTTTTAATGATGGACACATTGAGAGAGAAGATGATTTCGATAATGTGTTTGTTGATACCTTTTCTGATATGTCCAAGATTGATGCAAATACGAATATTCAGGTTTTGAATGGCAGAGTGACTTTGGATAGCACGCAGACTTTAGTTCAATATGAATCGTGTGATGCAATTGGTCCGTGGTTATGGCAGTATTCGACTGAGGGTAATTTTTCGATTGATACTGTAGTGCAAAAAGAGGGTACTGGCTGTTTCAAGTTGTCGGATACTACAGTAGGAGGATCGTATGTAGGACAATTCCGAAATTATATCCGTAAGTATATTAATCCGAATGAGGATTGGAGTGCTTATGGTGAGTTTGGAATTTGGGTACGTTCTACGGTAGCGGGTTCTAAAGTGCGTATGAGGATTTATAATCAATCACCATTTGCTTCTGTGTTTGCAGAGTATACAATTCAGGCGGCTAATACGTGGGAATGGTTTGCGATAGATATATCACAAATGGACCATTCAGCGATATATTATGTTTACATCTGGATGGAGCGCAGGGCAGTGCCTTACGATTTATTCATAGATGATATGAATCGTGGTACAACGCCGATATATGATGCTTCCGGCTCGTTTGAGAATGTTACTATACAGCCTCATGCGGATGACTCTCACCATGATATTTATGAGATGTTGTTGTTGAATGAATTTGAGGAGATTCCCGATACGACTGTGACGTTTGATCTTAGTTTGGATGGTGGTACTCACTGGTTGACCGGACTTGGATATCACCATTTTGAAAATTGGTTGCAGACAGTATCAGGGGGATATTTGGAGACAGCGGATGCTTCCGTTGCGTGGGATAACAAGAGAAACCTAAAGATGAGATTCAATTTAGCGACGACTGATACATCCGTTACTCCTGAGATTAATGGTCTGTCTGCGATTTGGAGAGTTAATAAAGCGTAGGAGGTACTATGGGTGCGGGTAGGTTTTATCCAGATACGTCATTTACTGCAAAGGTAGTTCATGGATCGGCCATTTTGACTAATGTGTCTATGGCTGGGAATTCAGATTATACGCATGATTTTGATCTTGGTGTTAGCGATAGGCAGTATGGAATTCTGAAGATGCATGTTCCTGTTGGCGCACCTTGGAGTAATGACCGTATGACGGCTAGTGTTAATTTTGGGCGTGAATTAAATGATGCGGTATCAGACGCTAACAAGGAAGTCACTTACAGCGTGTATGGTTATCTTTTTCGTGATTGGCGAATGTACGGTTTTTCTTATGTGGCGGACTCAAAATTGAGTGATGGTGTTTTTGGAAATACTAAGGCAGTTCAAATAAAAGAGTGTCAGATAATAGATGACAAGTTAAGGATTGTGTTTCACAATACTGCTGGTTCTACACAGCTTTTGAATCTCAGTATTTCTTTTAATGCGTGGAAATAATATGAAAATATTGATGTTGGCTCGTGAGAATATTTTGTTTCCTGATGGGGGGCTTGGCGTTCATTGTCAACATCTTGCACGGGAGTTAGTCTCACTGGGAAATGATGTTACTGTCCTTTGTTCTGATGGAAAGACGCAAGTGGGTTGCGCGGTAGAATCAGATGGTTACAGAGTTGTATTTGTTGAGAATATTAATTCTCTTAATATGAAGAACGGTGTTCTTTCAAATATTGTTACACAGAACAATTATATGGTATCGGCTTTGTCTTATTTGGGTCGTGAAAGTTTCGATCTTATACATTTGCATGATTCTGATTTATGGAATGTGGCAGAACAATTGTCAGCATTATATCGGATTCCTGTTGTGATGACTTCTCACCTTTCTATGTTTCTTTCCCATCCAAGGATGGTGGGATATGAGCCTTGGGAATACGGAAGGAATATTGAGCTTGCGGCTTTGAATAGATGCAATCGTGTGATTACGGTTAGTGAGACTTACAAACGGGGCTTAGAGAGGGATATGCTTATTGATTCAGATAAGATATCCGTTATTTACAACGGTGTTGATGGTGATTTTCTATCAAGTGTTGAGGCTGATGTTGAGCCGGAGATAATAGAGAGGGCAAAGGGGCGTCCTATTGTGACCTTCGTGGGGAGAATGGTGCCGACAAAAGGGGTAAGTGCGTTAATGCAATGTGCTAAAAAGATGAAAGATTATTATTTCTGTTTTGTCACCAATGTATCTCCGAGTGTAGAAGATATACTTCCGTTGGTTGTAGAGATGAAGGAAATGAAGCAGAGTGTTGACAATGTGAGTTGGTTGAATTTCTATCCGCAGGATAAAAAATGGGGTTTAATGAAGGGGTCGGATTTTGGGATTGTTCCTTCGTATCATGAACCTTTCGGGATAGTTGGATTGGAGTGGTTAGGCTTGGGTGTTCCTTTAATTATTTCGGATGTTGGTGGTCTTGGAGAATTCTGTGGGGATGGAAACGCTGATATGCTTCACTTTGATAGAGACCTTATGGCGACAGGTGTATTGGAGTCGGGGTATTCTAGTGAGTTAGATAAGATTTCTGCTTTGGAAATTGAAATGATTATCAGGGCTTGTGTTTTGAATGAAAATAAGATTAAGAACGGATTAAAGACAGTCGAGAATTTTTCTTGGTCATTGTGTGCGAGAAAAACCTTGAATGTTTATGAGGAGGTTTGTGATGCCTACGCCTAAAATTCTTTTGACAACTCCAATTAACCAGAGTGCAATTTTGAAAGCCACTATTACGCATTTCAAACTTGTAGATTTTAAGTATGATTGGGATCGGCCATGCATGGAGAAACGAGAGTATATTCAGCTTTGGCTTGCGGGAACTTATTATGATGGTGAGCATTGGTTGGAGCCCGACTTTCCGGGGTTGGAATACACCTTTGAACGGGGAACACTCAGTGAGCCTGATTTGAATGCTTTGGAAGCTTTAATTGAGGCCGGAGGTACATTTTCTTTGATGGGTGGTACCATTGTTAAATTCCTTGTAGATACAGATCGTATTTTAGACACAGTTGTCGCAGGTTAAAAATGTCTTGCTTTTTCAAGCGATTTGTTGTATGTTCGATGAAGCTTGTATGGCTTTTCTTATGCGTAACTCTAGTATCCCTTTCCTTTTCTGCTTGTATCCCCAGTAAGTATTCCCAAAACCATGCAAGCTTATTTTTTGAGGCGACTTCCGATTGTTTGGAAGGTCGTCCTCTTTATTATTGGGTAGGGGCTGTTAGTAGAATGGAGAGAAAAGAGGATGGTGAGTATGAGGCTAGAGAGATGGGTAATGAGTTCTTTTTTATGATGATGTGTGAGAATGGTCAGATTGAGATGACGAGATGTAATTTGTTGAAGTTCCCAGAAAACGGGGCTTGTATTGAACCAATAACAGTAGGAGAAGAAGCAGATGACAGTAGAGCAGAAGATGACAGGTGAGAAGGTAGGCTATCATTTTAGTATAACACTAGAAAGCGCCATTGAGGTATTGAATCGTGCGCTTGAATCTGACAAAAGTGCAATAAGTAAGTTATTCCTTGGTAAAGGGGTGAAGTGTAATGAGGAGCTTGCCGAAGATGAGACAATTCAGATTGGACGGTTTGTTGAGGATGGTAAAACTTACAATCGTATCCGTCCTTTGGGTTTGATTAACGGGATGTTTGGAATATCCCCTGAGACCGGATTTGGACCACTGGCAATGGTCTGTCAAATAGGTTGCTCTAGTTGTGGTTGGAAGGCGAGTGAAGTGGAACATGATGAGTTTGAGAACTGTCCGAAGTGTGAAGCGAAGCTAGGTGCTGTTGAGATAATTAGATTTGAGCCTACGAAAGATGAATTCATGTATGGCGAGAGGCTTTAATAACGAAGAGAAACATCCGGTTCCCACCTTATCCCCTTTAAGATACCGGATGCGGGGAGACAATACTTTGAGCGAGGTATTGTCTCCCCATTTTTTTTGTCACCATTCCTATAATACGTTCCAACTTCATATCAATCCTTACAACTTCACTTAACTTGCGCAATCAATTGCGCAAGTTATTTCTAGCTTTTTTTGATTGCGCGTGATTGCGCGTGATTGCGCGACTTTTTTCTTCAATGATTTCATGGTCTTAAAAAAAATAAAAAATCTCTTGACATGTACCTAAAATTCAATATACATGGTCGTTGAGACGAAGACTCGCTTTGCATGACATGTAGGATGTATGATTAAGAGATTGATTGTTTCTATCTTATATATGCGATTGAGCGTAGCGATTGAGCCGAGTGAACGATGAGTGAACGGT
>Ga0164310_10001458_pt1 | contig 13380 bp, 11 predicted proteins | sample GuaBasSedimGuay1_FD_121795 | JGI IMG/M metagenome (GOLD analysis project Ga0164310, IMG submission 121795) | Subseafloor sediment microbial communities from Guaymas Basin, Gulf of California, Mexico - Guay1, Core 4569-9, 0-3 cm | ecosystem: Environmental > Aquatic > Marine > Hydrothermal vents... | reverse complement strand
CTCATCTTTGATTTGCCACCTTTTTTGAAGGGCACGATGTAACAAGTATGTTTTTTTGAGGGGGTGTATGTGATTTAGCGGTTGTGAAGGGAGATTTATGAGGGCTTCTTTCCGGGAATCAAGACTCAAAAAAAGAGATAGACAAACCACCAACAAACCCAAAAAAAGATAAAATACATACCTCCTACATCATGCCTTTTTGAAGTTGAGTGGTGTTTAAATACGAACTTCTTGAAACAGTGGGTAGGATGGTTTGAGAGGGTTTGATTTGAAGGTTTTTGAGAACGGGGTGCGCGCCATTCTGGTGTACTTCGAGCTGGGCAAACCGTGGTGGTTCAGGCTGATTGACCTAGGAAGCAACAGAACCATCTGTAAGGACTTTGTTAGGAACAGGGCGAGATTGCGCCGGTGCAAGCACGTTGAGGATATCCTTGCGGAGATGGAGGAATGGCTAAAAGAATGGCGAAATAACAAGAAACACATCATCCCGCCCCCACCAAATTCGGTTCCACCGATGTAATCTTCTTCCAATCTTTCTACAAAACATTCATCATTTGACAGAAAGAATAATTTGCGGATTCTTTTGGGGATATTAGTAGAAAAATAAGGTTACACCTGAGATGTGCTTCTAATGCTGAGTTCAAGAAGTATTTTCCATTAGGTTAAATTAGGTTTAAAAGAGCCACTAAGAGACTCCGTCCAGAAGTGTTAACTAAGCTGAAACGAGAATAACAATTCGAAGGTGTGTCAGCTCACCAAAGGTGTATGAGTGGGCGCATCCGGATTTGAACCGGAGACCTCCGCCACGTCAAGGCGGCATCATAACCAACTAGACCATGCGCCCAAGTTTTGCCCTGCACATGAAGATACAATATGAACTACCTTTTATTTTTTGTCTTTGAGAATAAAAGTTTTTTCAGTCATCCGAACTTACAGATTCCAGCAGCAGTTTACATTGCATCCTGAATCCTCTGAAAATCCGTATATGCTGGTCTGCATTATCATTCGCCCCCTTTGAAAAATGTGGTTGGTGGGTGTGTTTTTGGTTTTCCGCCTTTAGCTGATTCTCTGATTTCACTGTTTGACGTTTTTCATGAAAAGAAAGCCTTCAAAAGGACGAGCTTTATCAGAAAACATCACAATTCCACTAACAAGAAACATGTGTGTTATGCTGGGCTAAGGAAAAAACATATTAGTTTGAGTTTCATTAAGATAGTACCGGTCGGTGGAGTGACGTCTCATACTGCCAGTTCGAATCTGGCTCCGCCCACCACTAAACGCAAGACAAAAAATTTAATAGGGTGCTGAAAAAATTTAGTTCTTGCTGTTGTTTAAATACTCTCCAATAAAGGGTGCCGTCGTAGCTTAGCCCGGGAGAGCGCCGGATATCGCCAGAGAAATTGGCGTTAGGCGAAACTGAAGATCCGGTTGTCGCTGGTTCAAAAGGCATGGTGCTTTGAGCACTGAGCCTGAGATTCCGGCCGACGGCACCACTTATGTTTTCAGCTCTTTGTTTATTCTATCAAAAGTTTCTCTTATTTATTCTTGGGCTTTAACCTGTAGTTTTTCTGTTCCTTGATTTCTCCAGAATTCGAGTGTAAAGCTCGGGCATTCATCACTTCTACGCAGCAATAACTTCCAGAAAAATATTTGAGGCTGTGAACGAGGCTTTGAAAACTAGGTTAAGGATTCTGAAAAATTACTGGAGGGATCCTCCGCGTTTAACCTCGGCGTGTAAAAGAGTATTGGCTAGTTTCTCTTCCTGTAAGCTGAAAACTAGGTGGAATAGCCTGCGGAGGAGGTGGTCGTTTTTCTTTTATGAGGGGAGTTAAGGATTCGTTGGAAGAGGTTTTTGTGGTTTTTAGCTGTTTTGTGCTTTTGGTGTTTTGTGACTGTTGTGTTTAGAAGAAGTAATGGTGCGGCTGCCGGGATTTTCAGAAAAAGGGGAGTTTCCCTTTTTTATTTGAACCCGGGTAACTGGCTTTCCTCTGCTAGTGTTGGAAGGCCAGGGTCCTAGACCAGGCTAGACTACAACCGCACCATTTTGGTTGTTTCCTGTGTTTTGTACTATTACGTGGGTTTTTTAAAAATTTTATTGTGTTTGTCGTTTTGGAAGCTTTCGGTTGGCGTTCGTGTTGTGTGTTGTTTAGTTTATGTTTAGGTATATGGTTCGTGGTGGTTGGAGTGTTTTTTCTTCTTTTGGTGTTTCTATTCTTATTTGTAGTCCGCCGAATGATGCGAAGTACGTGTACGTGTTTTCATTTTTTGTTTTTCGGTATACTTTTCCTTCTAGGGCTAGTTTGGTGTTTTTTGTTTCTAGGGGTTTGTCGCTGATTTGGATGGAGATTTTGTCGTTTTCTTCTATGGGGACTAGTTCTTTTGGGAGTTCTAGTGTGATTTTGAGTTGATCTTTTTCCGAAACTAGGTGGTATTTTGATATTTTTAGGTCGGTTGATTCTATTTTGGTGACGGATAGTTCGGATTTGATGTCTGCCATCTTTGTAACACCTCTTGGAAGAGCTTGTTTTTCGGGGGTATCACTTTTTCCTTTCACACACCTACATTGGTGGGGGGGTTAGGTGGGTACGATGGTTACTCCTAGGATGCAGAGTATTCCGCCGAGTATTATGGCTGCGGTCCACCAGTATAGGTAGTGTTTCCAAGCATCGGGACTATCTTTAACCAGTCTGCCTGTGCCCCAAGACACTACCCATAGGTAGATGGCTATCAGGATTAGGGCGGAGGTTTCGGAATCTAAGTTGACATTATTTAAGAGCGCCATCGCTACTAGAATGGTTAGCAGGGTGGCCAGGGCGCCCCATCCCGTCCATTCTAGGGTTGTTTCAAAGTATTTAAGGGCGAGTTTTTCGTCGAATTCTTGTTCCGCGTCTTCGGATTCTAACCTTCCTTTTGGCATTTTTATTCCCTTTTTCTGATAAGGTTGGAGATAAGATTATAGGTGTACGGATGATTATTAATTTTTGTTTGCTAATTTCTTGGTTTGTTTGGCACTTGTTTTCTTGTTCTATCAATCTTGTGAGGAATTAGGATATTATATTATGATTTTTATATGGGTTCCTGTTAGTTTATCCACTTTTTGTTCAAGTTTTTGAATGTGGTTGTTTATTCGGTTTTTACTTTTTTGGTAGTCTGCTTCAACTCTGGAGATTGCGGTATTTATGTCTTCTTTTTTCTGGTTCAGTTCTTCTACGGCTGTTTCGAGGTGTTTTTGTTTTTGAGTTAGGCCCCTTTCTTTTATTCGCTTCTTGAGTGTGTCTCTTTCGGCGGCTAATTCTAGGTATTTTCTTTTTAGAGGGGGAAGAACATTTTCGTTGCAGATTCGGTTGATTTGTTCGATTGCTTTTTTGCGTCTGCTGCCTTTGAGGTCTAACTTTTGTTCGTTCAGAATTTCGTTTAACCGGGTTAGCAGGGATTTGATTTGGGAGCAATTGTCATCCTCAGAGAGGAAGGATGCTAGGGGGTCGTCGAGGTAGCGTCTTAGTGTGTGTCTATGCTCACCGCTAATGCGAACCACCTCGTCGCCTACTAGTTTGTCTAGTTTTCGGAAGGGTTTCTCAAGGGTACGGAGTTCCTTGAGTATGGCTTTTTCCACAAGTTGTAATTCTTTTTCTACGTCTGTGATGTTTCTTACAAGCGTTGCCTCTTTTAGTTCTTCTAATTCGCTGTGCTTCTCTCTCTTGGCTTCCTCAAACTCTTTAAGATTTTTGGATAGTTCTTTTTTCTGTTCTAGAAGATCATTTAAGATTTCTTGCTCAGCTCTTATCTCGTCAATTGTGTTGGAGATCGACTCGTAGTCTTTCATATTGGGATATTTTTTACCAAGTATTTTTTGCAGATCTTTAAACTCGTTGCCAAGTTTTTTTAGGTAGATGTCTATTTCGGCGACTTCTGATTTGTACCATGGCGCCATTTTAGGCACCCATCTTTGTCCGTATTCGCCGACGGATCTTAGAGTTCGTTCTAAATCGTTTTTTAAAATTTCTAAGTTACCGTAGGTTACTTCGTGGGGAACTGTAAAATTTTCAAACACGGAAAGGGATTTTTCTACGAAACGGTTAGCGGATTTTACAGCAAGTTCGCTCGCCCCCTTCTCCTCCTTGTCGCCCAAACGTTGAAAAGCGTCTTTTAGGTCGTTTACAAGTTGTTCGATTCTTCCACAGGTTTTTTGCCCGTCTCGTTTGAACGAGTCCAGCTTCTTCCCAAGCCTACTATCTAACCAGTCGAGTAGGTTTTCTAATTGCACCTCTTCCATGAACGAAATCCTCCGGTTGTCAACGGTCCGAATAGTATTTTGGAGTGTTAATTTTATGAAACAAATATGCTGTGTTAAGAAAGGTGTGCGGTTGGCGATATTTGTTTTATAATTTTTAATTGGTTACGTTAATAGGATTAATGTGCTCTTTATTTATCTTTTATTTTAGTTACACATCCCCTTAACTTTTACTGAGGATGCAGGAGAACAAATATAAAGAAGGAGAAGGAGATGGGTTTAGTCAGGACACACCCTTAAAAGAGTAAACTTGTTATTTTCGAGATCGTATGTTGGGAGCCATGGATTGTTATGAGAAAAGGGTAATAATTAAAAACAATTTTGGTAAGTAAAAAAGCAACTGATTTTTGGAGGATTGCGAATGACATGGGATGTGGTTATTGTAGGCGGCGGAGTTGCTGGTTTGTCTGCGGGCGCCATTCTCGCAAAAGAAGGTTTTAAAACACTGCTTCTAGAGAAGCGATTGAGAGTTGGCGGCCGTGGTAATTCATTCGAATATAAGAAAGGATACATCGTTGATTTCGGTATCCACGCGTTGCGACTAGCTGACGAAGGAGCAGCTGCAAAAGTGTTTGAACGAATAGGAAAAAAACTAGAGATCGTAGAACCAGAGGTACAGAAGTTGTATTACGGAGAGGAATGGATAGATTTACCCCTCTCGGTGAACAAACTTTCAACGACGCCCATATTCACGCAGGAAGACAGGGAGGAATTAGGACCGGCTCTTACCCAAATGTTAGCAAACAAACCAGAGGAGTATTGGGATGTTCCAGTTAAGAAGTGGGCGGAAGAGAATGTGAAAAGTGAGAACCTCAAATGGTTCCTACAGGATATCCTAACCAAACTACTTCTGGTCGCCGCAGATATGGAAGTAACATCAACAGGAGAACTCTTCGATCTGGTTCAAATGTTTGTTAAAAGTGGGAAGGGAGCAGGATACGCCGTAGGAGGGTGGAAAACAATACTAGACAGATTAACGGAGATTATAGAATCAAACGGAGAGGTGAGAGTAGGCACTCGAGCGGAGAAAATTATCGTGGAAAACAACGAGGTTAAGGGAGTGGTGACAAGAGAAGAGAAAATAGAGGCAGACAGAGTCATAGCGGCGTTTCCAGTTCAGAATCTTTTTAGTCTAGTGGATGAGAGAAATTTCCCTCAAGAATTTGTTGAAAAAGCCAAGAACACTATTCCGAGTATGGGGATATCCATTGATTACGGGTTCTCCAAAAAGGTTTCCGACTTCCACACGTTTATGTGTGCTGACCCTTGGATGACCGCTGCGTTCACCTCAAATATGGATCCCAGCGTAGCTCCACAGGGAGAGCAGCTATTAACAGTCTTTTCGGTGCAGCCTCCAAGCGTGATAAGGAATTTGGAGACCGCAAAACAGGAGTTGCAAAGGATACAGAACACCATCTACAGAATGTTTCCAGAAGCGAAGGGGAATATAAAGTGGATGAGACCGATGATACTTGATATTGTTGATGGCGCAGCTCTAACAGTGAACCAATCCAGAGATAAAAGAGCGGATGTTACAACAACAATAAAAGGACTGTATCTGAGCGGAGACACGTGTAACGGAGAAGGCGCGGGGGGCGACATCGCATTTAACTCTGCTAGGAGGTGCGCCGATATAATTCTAAAAGGGAGTTAAGCATTATATAGGCGGGGGCCCTATTTCTTACCTAGACAGTCTAAAGGCGCGGTAACTTCCCTCAAATTAGTTATATACCCCCGTTTGATTTTCTCATTTTGCTGGCAAGTTTTGGGATTTTGTGCGGTTTAAATTCTTTAACCCAGACGTTATGGGATGAGTCAACATTATCGTGGAGGAGTATGTAGTTAAGGTACCCTAGGTGCTGCCTTACACACAGCCTGATGGTGTTATCGGAGACGTTATCCGCGCCTTTCAGTGCAAATAATGTTTTCAGAACCTCCAAGGGGGATTTCCAGTAGTGCTCAAGGCAAACTGTTTTAACCTCATAATTAGAAGCGAGTTTTCGCTTAAGATTTTTTGCGGAGCCAGCGTGTATTGCAACAGATTTCTGATAGTTCATTCCTCTTTCTCGAATATTTTCCACTATCCGCTCTTCAAACAATTTTTCGATTTCTAGCTCTTCGCAAAGTACGGCGCGCCATTCGTTTACATCTATTTTTCCAGTTGCTCGCGATTTAAATTCGAGTAAGAGTAAGCGTTCGGTGAAGCCACTCAGCAGGGTATGATGCTGAAGGGTCTCAAAACAATGAACATCAAAACTACGCTTACTCCTGATTACGGGTAACTTCTCAATAATGGGGCCTAGTTTATACCTCAAAGAGTTTGCGAAGGGTGCCGACAGTCCAGTTAAAGCCAAGTAATCATTCCAAAACTCTTCCTCATTCAAGATTCCCAAGCTGTAGAGGTTTAAACTTTCTCCCAGTTCCTCTGGAAGACCCAGAAAAATAGCGTCGAAGTCTAGAGTCTCCAGTAGAACACTAGCACGTTCGCTTGAGGATCTAAACCTGGAAGCTTGTATCAGGGTGACACGTTTCAGAGGTTACACCCCCCAGCGCCTCTCGTAGGAGACCCACAGGGGGTAAACGGAATTGGATATTTTACCGGGTCTTTAGTTTCGGAGGGGCGCAGCCTTTTAAGTTAATAGGGGGGAGGGAGTTTAGACACCTAGCAGTTTTTCAACTTCTTTCACTATTTTTGAAAGTATCTCTCCTGCTTTTCCTTCTATTAGGTAATCGGAAATTATGCCGGTTAGTGGTGTTGGCTCGGCATTTATTTCTATAACTTTAGCGCCCCTTGTGTGGTCCACCACTTTACGCGAGGGGTAGAGTCCGAATAGGCCGGCGCGGTATCCGTCCCGCTCTTTAGCTATTCTCGGTAATTCTGCCGCGGGATAAACCACCGCCGAGGTTCCCACAACGAGCATGAGATCGCAGATTCTTGCTTCTTCTAGAGACCTCTCCAGAGCGTATCGGGGGATTGGCTCCTCGAATAGAACCGCATCGGGTTTTAGTATACCCTTACATTTGTCGCATCTTGGGGGGAGCTCTCCGTTACTCGCTTTTTCCAACGCTAAATCGTGAGGAAATCGTTCTCCGCAAGAGATGCATACCACCCTGCGGAGGTTTCCATGGAACTCTATTACATCGGTGTTTCCAGCGGCCTGGTGTAAACCATCAACGTTCTGAGTAATAATGCATCTTAGTTTGCCTAGTTCCTCCAACCTTGCGAGTGCTAAGTGCGCCGGGTTAGGTTTAGGTTCGGCAGATAAGAACAATTCGCCTATTTCTAGGGACATTTTCCAGTAGTTTGCAGGGTCTTGCAGGAACTTTGAGTAGGTGAAATCTTCGGGATTATACTTCGTCCACAGGCCGTCTTTGCCTCTGAAATCAGGGATTCCGCTCTCCGTGGATATGCCCGCTCCCGTCAGAGCAACAATTTTTTCTGAGGCGACAATATCCTTTGCGGCTCTTTTGATTTCTTCCTCAGTATACAATTCTCTCCGCTCCTTCAACACAAACTGGGACTTGCCTAATATAATAATTTATCCTTTCTTAAAAATTTGACCGAGAAAGTCTCGCAGAGAATAAAATTCCAACCGGAAATGCAACAGGCAGTTCAACTATGACCTTATTTGGGAGGGGATCATAGCTTTTGGAAGTTCTTGTAGAGCCGCGGAGATTTGAATAGTGTTCACGAAAGATTTAAATGATTTATCAAATCATTTGTCAAAATACAGCCGGTGAAGAGAAACCATAGTAGCCAAACAGGGTAAAGACGGTGTGTAGGAGTAAATGATGCGCCACCAATGGTTTTGGCTACAGTAGTTCTGAGTTTCTGAAAATCTAAAAAAATCGGAAAAGTATATATGAATCATTAAAAGAGTCGATTTTAACTTATTGAAAGAGGCTAGCAAGACATTAAATCTAGGAGGATATGTTATCCGCTTAAGCTTGATGAGGCAACTGGAATGTCGGCCAAAGCGAATAATGGAGAAGGTGACGGTTGTAAAATTTGTCTTGCCAGTCAATCATTTTACCCTTATGTGGGGGGGGTTTCGTATTATCTCTACTACCTTTCTCAAGAATTTTTGAGAAGGAAGTGTGAAATTTACGAGGTACACTTGGGTAAACCCTCGATGCCTTCTGAAGAGCTGGTTGAAGGGGTGAAGGTTTACAGAGTAGGTGTAGGGCCTAAAAAGGAAGATTGGACACGCTACTCTTTGTTTAAGGAGAAGCTCTATGAGCAGATACATGGATTGAGAGCTGAGGGGGAATGGAGTAGGGAGGGATACGAGGAGTTTGTTAAATTTAACAAATCTGTGGCCTCAAAAATTATGCAACTCTGTTCGGAGGAAGAGATAGACATAGTTAATCCCCATGATTGGCAGCTCCATCTCACTCCAGACTACCTAGATTTTTCGGTCCCTGTGGTTTACACTTGGCATGTACCATTTACTGAAAAGATGGGAGAAGAATTGGGGAGACAGGCCGCCTCCAGGCTGAAGAAGTGTGATAAAGTAATTTTTTCAACTTACGAGTATCTAAACCACGCAAAATCGCTGGGGGTTCCCGAAGAGAAATTGGTTTGCATTCACCCGTTTGTCGAACCGAGTAGATTTAATCTTGACGAAAGGGAAGGATACAATTTCAAGAAGGAGAAGGGAATCCCGTTAGACTCACGTATCGTCCTGTGCGTCGCAAGGATAGATCCGGTAAAAAGCCATGAGGATCTACTAAAAGCATTTGCCATAATTAAAAAGGAGTATCCGAATTCAAAACTCGTCTGTGTGGGGAACGGCTCTATGAGTGATGATGTTTTGGGAATCAGAGGACAGAGAAGGGCGAAAATTCAGAAGCTGGTTAAAGAATTAGATCTGGAGGGTGATGCGATCTTTCTCGGAAACGTTCCTCATAAGGATATTCCCAGAGCTTATAAAATGGCAGATGTTGTGGTTCTTCCTTCCAAAATGGAGGGTTTTGGATTATCGCTAACTGAGGCTATGGCTGCGGGGAAACCCGTCGTCGCATATGATGTCGGAGGGGTGAGTACACAAATCGAGCACGGTTTCAACGGGTTCCTGACTGAAAAAGGAGATTTTACGGAATTGGCGGAAAAAATTTGCGAACTGCTTGGGGATAGGGAGCTTAAGGGGATAATGGGGGAAAGAGCAAAGAAGATTGTTGAGGAACGGTTTAACGTGAGAAAAGCCGCAGAGAAGTATCTAAACGTTTACCGGGAGGCCATCGACGGGAGGCGGAAATAGTGAGGATATGTCTTCTCAGTTACAGGGGAAACATGTACTGCGGCGGGCAGGGTGTGTACCTATATAATCTCTCAAAAGCGCTTGCCGAACTTGGAAACGAGGTTCACGTGATAGTGGGGCCTCCATACCCCTTTAAGATGAAATGGGCCACAGTACACAAGATTAAAACTCCTAGGTTTAATGAACTTAACGGGGATAGGATAACCTCTGAAAACTTGTCACTGCTAACATTTTACGAGTATATGGCTGCCAAGTTTGGAAACTTTCCAGAGATACTTGGTTTCAGTATCCGAGCATTCTTTAAGGTGAAAGAGTTAATTAGGGAGCATCCCTTCGACATCATTCATGATAATCAGTGTCTGGGTTACGGGCTTCTTTTGATGAAAGCACTACACATTCCATTAATTGCAACGATACACCATCCTCTACCAATTGATAGGCAAATTGCAATGTACTTGTCGGAAGATGTAAAGACGAAGTTAAAACAGATACTATTCTACCCTCAATTTATGCAGAAGATAGTAGCCAAGAGAATCAACAGGATAATAACGGTCTCAGAGTTTTCGGCGAGAGAGATAGTCAAACACTTTAAGGTACCCAGAGAGAGGATAAGAGTTATACACAACGGTGTGGACACGGAGCTGTTTCACGTGAGGGAGAAACCGAACAGAAACTCTGATGAAGGATACAATATAACTTTTGTGGGTAATTGTGAAAATCGTGTTAAGGGCTTACCGCTTCTCCTGAAGACCTTGAAGTATCTCAAAGAGAACTTGAAGATGAAAGTTAAACTAACCGTAGTAGATAAATGGAAGGAAGAGGGAATTGCCCCGCCTCTTGTGAAAAGATACGGCTTGGAGAACGACATAGTGTTCACTGGTTTTCTAAGCTTCGAGGAACTATCTAAACAGTATGCCACAACGGATCTAATAATAATCCCTTCGCTTTTCGAAGGTTTCTGCTTCCCAGCTGTCGAGGCTATGGCTTGCGGAACTCCGGTGGTGGCGTTTAAGGTGGGAGCGCTACCACAGGTTATGGAAGACGGGAAGACGGGGATACTGGCAGATCCTGGTGATTGGAGAGCGATGGCAAAAGCTGTAGCGAAAATTCTTAAAAACAGAGAGCTGAGGGAAAGTATGGGAAGAAGGGGCAGAGAGAGAGTAGAGAAGCTTTTTACTTGGGAAAATGCTGCTAAACAAGTTATGGAAGTATATAGGGAGACTATAAATGCTCACCGTTAAATTGAACCTGTTGCAAATCCTAGAGAAGGACGTAGTTCTGGATGCGGGATGCGGTGCCGGTAGGCACACCATGGAAGCGAGTAAGTGGCACAGTTCCAAATTCGTGGCAGTTGACAGATCGCTGAGTGAATTAAAGAGATTAAAATATGTTCTCGACCTTATGGCAGAGAAGGGAGAATTAAACGGAAACGTTGTTCTTATTGTTGGAGATGTTCTTCAACTTCCCTTCAAAGACGAGGCTTTTACGAAAATAATCTGCACCGAAGTTCTGGAGCACTTGCACGAGGATGTAAGGGGGGTGGAAGAGATGGTGAGAGTTCTAAAAAACCACGAGGAGATGGTGGTCAGCGTTCCAACCCCCTACACGGAGCATCTGTTCGGCAATCTTTCATATGAGTACTTTAGAACGCCGGGAGGACATGTTAGAATTTACAAGAAGAAAGAGCTGCTACAAAAATTACGGAAAAGCGGTTTGAGGATATTATACGTTTGCCGTGAGCACGCGTTCCACTCTATTTTCTGGATGTTAAAATGCCTGTGCGGACTAGATAATCAAGACGCGTTAATTCCCGCCCTCTGGGAAAAACTACTAATCTTCTCCACGCAAATTAAGTTACTCAAGAAGATCGAAAATTTCTGGAATCACCTTTTCCCGAAAAGTATAGTGGTTTATACGAGAAAGGAGGTATAACTCCCTCCAGAATTTTCACACGGGAACGCGTAATTAATTCTGGTTAGGAAGAAAGCCGCGATGGAACATTCACGGAATGAAAAAATTAAAGACAAAAACTTTTGGAAAGTCTGGTTTAAGGTAGTTCACACAAGTTACATACCACACAGCCACATTGTTCACCAGATATTAAACCAGCTCGATTATAATGTTAGGGATCTGAAAATTTTAGAAATCGGCGCTGGAACGGGTAGGGATAGTTGGTTGCTAGCGAAATATGGAGCTCAAGCCTTTGCCCTAGATTACGCGACAACAAGAACGATTAGAGAAAAGTTCCATTCAGATAACCTACCACTGATTTGCGTCCAGGCTGATGGAGAAAACTTGCCTTTCAAGGATAAGTTCTTCGACCTTGTGTTTTCACAGGGGTTGATTGAACACTTTAGAAACCCAGAGAAGTTGATTAGAGAGCAAATACGGGTTCTGAAAAACGGAGGGTACTTGGTGATTGATGCGCCTCAAACATATTCGCTTTATAACATATACAAGACTGCTTTAATCCGTCTAGACAACTGGCCAATAGTTTGGGAAAGAAGCTATTCCGTTAGGGATATGAAGAAAATCGGCAAAAAGTATAACCTCAAGCTACTGAAGCTATCGGGTTGGGATGTCTGGCCGCTGTTCCTCCGAAACATGCACAAAACAAAAATCGGAGGGAGGAACGCCCTCCCAAAGAAAATTAGGCAGCTTATAGAAATGCAGTGGAGAAAGTTTGAGAACACCAAACCCGCGGCGTACATAGCAATGAATATCACGGCAGTATTCCAAAAGGTTGAAACCCAACAGTAGAAACCACAGCATTTTTAAACATCTTTGTGTTCCAGTTAATCAAAGTAACGGGGTATTCAAATTGACTGGAGTTAAAAAATTCTTTAAGCCGAATATTGAAACGGCTTCTGTTTATAGCCCCGGAGGAATTCTAAGGCTCTTGTACCAGCAACGCCAAGACTGGGTAAGAATGATGTCCAACGAAAGCCCATTCGAGCCGTCTCCTCGAGTAATCGAAGCCGTCGAAGAAGCGGTCCACAGAGCAGGCTGGTACTACGACTCAGATTTTGTAGAACTCAGAGAAGCCATAGAAAGATATATCGGATTTGAGAAAGAGCGAATTCTAGTAGGAAATGGAAGCACGGAACTTATAGATATGATTTTCAGGGGATTCCTGAACTCAGGGGATGAAGTCATTCTCTCAGATCCCACGTATCCACTTTACCCAATAAGGATACAAGTCGCAGACGGAAAAAGCGTTATAGTTCCCAAAATCCTTCCAGACTATCGTTGGGATATTGAGGGAATAATTAAAGCTATTACACCACGAACCAAGATTATAACAGTGGTCAGCCCCAACAATCCTCTAGGAAATACAATACCGGAAGAGGATTTGAGAAAGCTTCTGGAACAGGATGTCCTTGTTATCTTGGATGAGGCATATGGAGAATTCGCGGATAAAACGCTAACACACCTTGCTAAGAAGTACGAAAATTTGATAGTTCTTAGAACACTTTCAAAGGCTTTTGGACTGGCGGCTCTGCGGATAGGCTACACGATAGCAGAGCCCGAGGTGATAAAGTACCTTGAGAAGATAAAAATCCCTTTCAACGTAAACTACATCGCAGTTCAAGCAGCCATAGCCGCACTTGGAGATAGAGAATACCTAGAAAAAGTGAGGAGGGAGATAGCACAGGGCAGGGAGTACCTCTACAGAGAGATATCAGCAATAGATGGGCTGGAAGCATTTCCCTCACAAGCAAACTTCGTTTTGGTGAAAATTACAAAACCAAATGTCACGGGAACGGACATAGAGTGGCAGCTAGCAGATCGACAGATACTCACAAGGAAGTACACCGGCAAGGCAGG
>Ga0164310_10001457_pt1 | contig 13384 bp, 8 predicted proteins | sample GuaBasSedimGuay1_FD_121795 | JGI IMG/M metagenome (GOLD analysis project Ga0164310, IMG submission 121795) | Subseafloor sediment microbial communities from Guaymas Basin, Gulf of California, Mexico - Guay1, Core 4569-9, 0-3 cm | ecosystem: Environmental > Aquatic > Marine > Hydrothermal vents >... | reverse complement strand
TAGCTCAGTTGGGAGAGCGCCTGCCTTACAAGCAGGTGGTCGGGGGTTCAAGTCCCTCCGCGCCCACCAGTTTTCGTTTGGAGAAAAATGGAAAACGAAAACTGACCCTGAGAAGTAACTTTAGTTACAACGCCGAACATGTTGATTACATATCCAAACTCCACCCGGGTAGGCCTAAATGTTTTATGTTTATCAATTACAAAGTCTCAAAGATACAACAAAGCATTATACCGGTTTTACAATAGTACAATAGATTTATTGAAACGAATTCTAAAACATAATAAGGATGACGTCTCATATATCTCGAAATACAGACCTTGGAAGATAACAGTTTATATCGTCTTTGAAGATAAAACAAAAGCTTTGAATTTTGAGCAATATTTTAGAATCTCACTCAGAGAGCATTCGCAAAAAAACATTTTTAATATTAAGCCATCCGAATAAGGGTACTGAAGATTGGACTGCTGGTTAAATCAACTTTTTTCTTCATAAATACACACATAATAATTTCTCAATAGCGTCAATACAAATTGAACTGTTTAATAATTCTATAATTTTTGTTCTCTATTAATAAATATCTTGACTTTAGAACTGTGAAATTTTGTTGAATTCGCTAAAAGGTGGAAGATGGCGAAGCGAAAAAAAAAAAGAAAAAGTAAACAAAAAATAACTTTAGATAAAAATAAATTATATATATTCATTATTGCAGTTCTGCTCTTATTTGTTGCTTATTTTAATATAGATAAACTTGGATTACTATTTAAGGATTCCGACCAATCTAAAATTGATGTAAAAACCATGATTGAAAATAGAACTGTTTTAGATGCAATTAATTATGCCAAACGACTTTTAGGTGTACCGGATAAGAATTTTTCTACAGTGATCGGAGAAACAGCTATTCATATTTCAATCGGGATAGATCGAACCGAGATGGATTTGAATTACGCCAATATGATAATTTCGGGACAGGTAGAACTGGTAAATGGCTTTGTGAGCAGCGGTAGAGAAAAACAGAATGGCAACAAACAAGTTATGGAAATTCATGACGAAGATGATCAGCAGAAATATGTGATCGTACTGCATTACGTGAACAGCAAAGAAGAAAAGAACAAGAAGACAAAAATAGCTATAGTTGTTGATGATTTTGGCATTCATAATGATAAATTATTAGAAAAATTCTGTGCTTTGGATCGCAGGATCACTTTTGCAATTTTACCGAATCAAAGGTATTCACAGCAGGTTATGCAGATGGCAAAAAAAACAGGTCACGAAACAATGATCCACATTCCCATGGAACCTGTCAGTTATCCTCGAAATAATCCCGGTCCTGATGCAATATATGTGCATCTTACTGAAAGAGAGATCCGTAAAAGAATGAAAAAAATGATCAGGCAATTTCCAGATTGTATTGGTGCTAATAACCACATGGGATCGCTTGTAACAACAGATGAAAGTGTAATGCGAATAGTTCTGGAAGTCCTAAAAAAACACAACCTGTTCTTTGTGGATAGTAGAACTTCAAATTCTACCATAGCTTATGATACTGCAAAAAAAATGATGATCCCAACTTTTAAATCCAACCTCTTTCTGGATACGCCGGATGTTACTTTGAAAACAATGAAATCTAAATTGAAAACACTTAAGAGCCTTGGAAAGACACGAGATAAAATGCTGGTTATTACTCATTGCGCTACACAGGAACGTTATGAATATTTAAAGGAATTCATCAAACGAATTGAAAAACTTGATTTTGAAATCGTACCAGCTTCAGAACTTTTTGAAAATAACTTGCCTGAAATCCTATAAACAGTTTTTCAAGTGATGGAGATAATGTGTCGGAAAATTATATAGAAACTAGTAAGAAACTTAGAAGCATCTTTGATAAGTCTAATATCCTTCGCAAAATGCGAGTAAATCGCTATGATGCCAAAACTGTTCTGTCGTACGAAATGCAATCATTAGATGATAGAAAAAGTGGGATCGTAAAACTGCAAATAGATAAATTTGTGGGGGGTGGTTTTGCCGGGCAGGTTTACAAAGTTACTCTTTTAGAGAATCAGGGAAATCTAATCTCATTAGAAATTGGTAAAACATACGCTATAAAGATCCTCATTCCGCCTTCCGGTTTTTCAAAATTATTTAGAGATGCGGTTTACTGGATTGGGTTCCAGGGACCGTTTCAACTGCAAGTTAATCCTGCTGCTTCACGAGCAGGAGCTTTGTGGCAGAAATTCATTCGCAGAGCAGCTAAAATTCGCTTTGGAAATGAAAATTCGATCGTAGATATTTATGCTACTTTTGTAGATGAAACACTGGGTAGTTGTGGTGAGATCAGCGAATGGGTCGAGGGTAGAACCTGGCAGCTGGAAGTTGATAGTCATATGGATGTGCTGCAGCAATGGATTCACAACAAGAAAGTTGATGAAAACAAATTAGGTTCCATTGAATATAGAAGTAAAAAGATCTTCATGAAGGAATTTGTGAAACTACTAAATGAGATGGGTGGTTATGAATTTGCCCGTCAATATGAATGGAGTACATGCAAAAGCCAGCCAAATTGCTTGAAAAGGGAACAAACTTCACCTGATGGAGGTCTTGTTGCTGTAGATTTTCGGGCAGGATTAGCACTTCTTCCCTTTTTACCGATGAGTCCTGGAGATTTCAAATTAATAGGTAAAGGCATTCTACGGGGAAGCCTGGTTCAATTTGATCGTGGAAGCCTGAAGAAACTTGCTGCCTTTATGGCAAATTATGACGCAGAATTCAGCGACATGAAAGATCAATTTTCTGAACTGGTTGAAATGGAAAACATTTATCGCAATTCGGTTCCTGATATTACTCACAATCATTTCCGTCTTTTATACAGTCCCAAGTTATGGAAAACTATGCTTTCCAGTGCTGTAACTGGCTGGAAAGTAAGAAATTTAATAAGCCAGGAAACTGAAGTAAAACTTCAAAAAAACAGATTCATAACTTTTTGGCTGTTCCTGATCAGCATAATTCCAATTATAGGAAAATATATTATTAAATTCTGTGGTAATAAATCCTGGCGAACTCATTATTTTAAAATGCTTTATAATTGGAAATATCTAGCCAGAACCATCAAAGCATCCTCAGCTGAAAAAGCGATCAATTGGCTTAGACAAGATAGAATATCTGATGAAGCTGCCTTAGCCATTCCGAAATCATTTTTCTTATTTCTGATTCACCTGATTTTATCCATTTTGCCTGCAGGTCTTCATAAATTTGTAACTAATTTTTCTTACTTCAAAAAGAGATTGTGGTTTATCTTTATCCGTCCATTCCAATTGTATTTCGATTCACAACTGCGTAAAGATTGGCTTCTGGATATGCTTAAAGAGGGAAAGAAAAAACACATTCTTTCAGATGATGATGCAGAAATAATTGAATCTCAGCTTAATGAACCATTCATTCAGAAATACTTAAAGAGTCTGGCTGTGCACGTTCTTACACTTCCAATCACTCAAATCGTATCTGTAGCAATTGCCTGGATCTTCGTTATCACTCACCCGGAAATGCCCAAGGCACAATCATGGGGGATCGGAGTAGGAATAATCGCATTATTCCAGGTAACACCAATCTCTCCCGGCTCTCTTGCCCGTGGATTATACGTACTCTATTTAGTTATTAAAGAAAGAGATTTTAAAAATTACAATATTGCCGTTTTTCTGGGATTTTTCAAGTATATTGGCTATCTGGCCTTCCCCATTCAAATGACCTATAAATACCCTGCTCTGGCACGTTTTATGGCTGGTCACTGGGCCACAGAAGCAGTACATATTGTACCTGTTTTTGGTGAAGGTGGAGCTTTGCTGGAACATTGGATTTTTGGTTTATTTTATAATTGGCCGCTTACTATACGGGGTCATATGAACAGAAGAACTGAAATGAGAAAAGCACAAAAACCACGATTGTGGCCTGCTCCCCTGTTTATTCTGATTTGCTCTGCTTTGTTTGTAGGTTCAGATCATTTCTTCATGGCAAAATATCAGCTGCTTATGCCCATAAAAGAGGTTTGGTGGTTAGGTATGATCTTACCTTTTGTTATGGGTTCATTTATCACAATATCTGCCGGAGGAATGGTCTTTTGGAAAAGAATTTCTACTGCAGCTATCGGTGCAATTATTGTAAGCGTTATCTACTCAATATATTCATGGCAGTATGGTTTTACTGATCCGATTATACCAGAGTTTGTATGGAGATTTTTTATTTTTACTGTGTTTGCAACTATTGGTGTTGTTCTAACAGAATTAAATCTGGGTGATCCGGAATTGAAGAAATGATCAAGAAAAAACAAATTCCACATTACGAATTCTTGAAGACGTTTGCAAGACAGAAAGAACAACCGGCTTATCACATTATTGGTACAGAAGTGTACCTTGTAGATAAAGTTTTACAGAAGATCCTTGATAGGTTCATCATACCAGGATCGGAAGAATTTGATTTCATCACGATGTATGGTGATACAAATTCTGGATCTCAAGTTGTTGAACAATTGGAAATGCTTCCTTTCTTAGCAAAAACCAAACTCGTTATTATAAAATATTTTAATCAAATGAAGGTCTCGGATAAAAATCTAATAGCCGCATATCTGAAGAATCCAGTTCCTACTTCAATACTTATTATCACTTCCGAAAAAGCTGATGCACGAACTAACGCAGGCAAGCTAATTGCAGAGCATGCAGTAAATATTTTATGTCGATCTCCATACTCTGCGGACGACCTTTATAAATGGCTCCGATCCGAAATCTATAAAAAGCAGTTGAAAATGGATAATGAAGCGATGCAGCTTTTTGCTTCCAGTGTTCCATTAGATTTTATGACAGCTAATAACGAATTAGAGAAACTGATCATATTCACCAAAAATTCCGGGAAGATATCAGCTTCAGATATAAAAGAAACTATTGGCCATACTAAAACTGATAAAGTATTCGATCTGCAAAATGCAATCGGAGCCCGAAACCTGAAACATTCACTTGTTGTTCTTGATAATATTCTTTCAAATGAGGAACCCGGCAAAGTTGCTGTATTTATCATAATGATGCTCACAAGATTTTACACCCATTTATGGAAAGTCAATTCACTTCGAAAATCCAGCATCAGTGAATCTGAAATTGAATCTCGTTATCTTTCTGATGTGTTTTTCAAGTATAGACACGAATATCTGGATTTCGCTAATAATTATTCTCTTGCACAGATTAGAAGTGCGTTCTCACTCTTATTACAAGCAGATACAGATGCGAAATCGTTAAATGTAAAATTAGATATTATTCTTCATTCTCTGATTTTTAAATTAGTTAAGGTTACTTAATAGCATGAATTCAAAATTTAAAGCTGGTTTTGTTTCAATCATCGGCAAACGAAACGTAGGCAAATCTACATTAGTGAACAATTTTCTAGGGGAAAAATTATCGATCATATCATCGAAACCTCAGACAACACGACAACAAGTTAAAGGAATATTTTCTGATGATGAGAAACAAATAGTTTTTATGGATACACCTGGTTATGTAAAACCGCGTTATGAATTACATGAAAAGATGCTGGAATATTTAAGGAATTCGATAAAGGATTCGGACCTTATCATATTTATGACAGATGCCCATAAATATCCTACAGATTATGATAAGGAAATGTGCGAGATCCTGTCAACTCTTCGCACTCCAAAAATTGCAATTTTAAATAAGATTGATCTGGTTAATGAAGATATCTGGCAGCAAAAGAAACAACAGTTATCTACTTTAGATTTTGAAGAAGTTTTAGCGATCTCATTAAAAGATGGATATGAATGTGAAAGTATATTACAGAAAATCAGTGATTTTCTTCCCTACAATCCACCCTTCTATTCTCCCGATGAAATTTCAGATCTTCCATTACGATTCTTTGTGCAGGAGATTATTCGTGAACAGATCTTTCATAATTTCCGAGATGAGCTACCCTATGCCTCTACAGTGGTTGTAGAGCACTATAAAGACTATGAAAATAAAGCAGAAATTGCTGCCAACATCTGGTTGGAAAGAAAATCTCAGAAACCCATTCTCCTTGGTAAAAATGGTGAAAATATTAAAAAGTTGCGAATAGCTGCTGAAAAAGAAATTCATACTCTTATCAATAAACGGGTAAAACTTGACCTGTGGGTCAAGATCAAGCCAAACTGGCGCAAGAAAAAGAATGCGCTTAAGGAATTTGGATTCCGTTAGTTTTTCAACAAAAAGGTATTGACATTCAATCATTAGAAAAATTATTTGTTCTTTCCTTTTAGGAGGATTAGTTCTAATTGGTAAGACAGCGGTCTTGAAAACCGCCGGGCTTTGCCCTTGGGGGTTCGAGTCCCTCATCCTCCGCCAGTTGTGATAGAAGTGGAGAGGTGACCGAGTTGGCTGAAGGTGTGCGCCTGCTAAGCGTATGTAGGGGAAACCTTACCGAGGGTTCGAATCCCTCCCTCTCCGCCAGTTCTTAATATAGATCTTTATTGGGCCGTCGACAAGCGGTAAGTCACATGGTTTTGGTCCATGCATTCGGGGGTTCGAATCCTCCCGGCCCAACCATTTAAAAAAGCCATTCGGAATTTCCGAGTGGCTTTTTTTGTATATTCATTTATTTGTTACATTATTTATACTTGTTATAAAAAATGCACACTTTTTAAAAAAAATCAATTGACCTGCATATATTAAAATCAAGATTTGCTAATAGAAATTAATAATTTCCAAAGTAGGATATGGAAGTATGAATAAAAAACGACTGGTTATAGTAGAAGATGAACGAATAATAGCAGAGGATATTAGAAGTACACTACAGAAATTTGGATATGAAGTCATCCAGATTTTTGCCCGTGGTGAAGATGCTGTTGAACAAGTACCGTTAATCCAACCCGACCTGATATTGATGGATGTGATGCTGGAAGGTGAATTAGATGGTATTCAAACAGCAACAATTATTAAGGAAATTTATGAAGTACCAATAATATATCTCACTGCTTATGCTAATGATAACACTCTGAATAAAGCTAAGATTACAGAGCCATATGGTTACATAATAAAACCATTTGAAGATCGGGAATTGCATGCTACAATTGAAATGGCATTTTATCGATTTTATCTGGAAACCAGAATAAAGAATGATGAAAGAAAATACAGGACACTTTTCAACAGCATTGTAGAACCTGTTTTTATAATATCAAAAATAGATAATAAATTCATTGATTGCAACTCGGCTGTTGAAAGAATCTATGGTTATTCAAAAGAAAAATTACTAACCATGACCCCAGAAAACCTTCACATTGAAGGAGAAGAAGATTTTTTATCTTACAGTTTGAAAGTTTCAGATTCCAAAAATCCCATAGTATATCATCATGTTACAAGTAATGGGGAAATGAAATACGTTACAGTTCAAACAATTAGTATTGTTTATGAAGGTGAATCTGCCTGGTTGAGCATAATCCATGACATTACTGCAAGTAAACTGGCTGAAGAAAAGTTACAAAAAACTCAGCTGAGACTGTCTGCAGTTTTTGAAAATGCTCCCAATATTATCCTCTACGAAGTTGGTGGTGGAAGAAGATTCATATCTGATAATATTGAAAAATTAATTGGGATAACTGCCGAGAAATTTATCGACAATCCTTCAGTATATCAGGAAATGATACATATTGATGATCGAGAGCTTGTTACAGAAAAAATACGATCCTGGCAAGAATCAGATGATACAGAAATGTTAACTTTGTGGTATCGAGTACAAACGAAATTCAACAAAACTATCTGGGTCGAAGATCGAAAAGTAAAAACATTTCCCGTCAACGGTGAGGCATATATCACAGGCATTCTGATAGATAACACCGAACTAAAAGAAGTTGATGCAGCCTTAAAACAAAGCCAATCCAGATACAAAGCTGTTGTTGAGGATCAGACAGAATATATCTATCGTTTTTTAGAAAATGGCGATATAACATTTGTAAATAAAGCTTTCTGCAAATTTACAAAGAAATTCGAACACGATTTGATCGGCAGTAAATGGATGAATGAAGTTCCACGAGAAATTGTTTCCGAGATTCAAATGAAGTTAAATAATCTCAATCCAGAGAAGCCGGTAGTTAATTATGAGTATTCTGAAAATGTTAACGGCAATGATCTAATCTGGACAGATTGGAACTATCGGGCGATTTTTAATGAATTCAACGAATTTGTCGAATATCAGGCTGTTGGAAAGAATATAACGGCCAAGAAAAAAGCAGAAGCAGAAAAAGAAAAAATTCGCGAACAATTATATCAATCTCAAAAAATGGAAGTTGTAGGAAAACTTGCCGGTGGTATTGCACATGATTTTAATAATCTTCTCACGGCTATTAATGGTTATGCAGATCTTGCCTTAAAAAAAATGGAACCTGAAAATCAATCGGTAAATGACATAAAAGTAATAAAAGATTGCGGTCTTAGAGCTGCAAAGCTTACTCAGCAGCTTTTAGGATTCTCTCGAAAACAAGTAGTCGAAATGCAGAACATTGATATTAATGCACTCATAAGTGAATTGAAAAAAATGATGGAACGCCTTATCGGCAGCGATATCGAATTGATAACAGAACTTACTGATTCAAATTGTATGGTTAAGGCCGACTCAGGACAGATTGAGCAGGTTTTAATTAATCTGATTGTAAATGCCAGGGATGCAATGCCAAACGGTGGTAAAATAAGAACTGGATGCCGGCATATTAGTAAATTACCAGATGATATTATTGTGACTGACGATAAAATTTATGATAAATATATAGAAATTTATGTTAAAGATTCCGGAACTGGAATGACTGATGAGATAAAAGCAAAAATTTTCGAACCTTTTTTTACAACGAAAGAAGTTGGTAAAGGAACTGGTTTGGGTTTGGCAACAGTTTTTGGAATTGTAAAACAGAGTAACGGGTTGATCCATGTTGAATCAATACTGGGAGAAGGATCGCAATTCAGTATTTTCCTTCCCGCTATTCAGTTGGAAACTGAAGAGGTTAATGTGGAAGAAACCGAGGATGAACTACCACGAGGATCCGAAACAATACTTCTGGTTGAAGATGAAGAAAGTATAAGAGAGTTTGTAACTTCAATTTTGGATGAGTTTGGATATAAAGTATTAGAAGCATCCAATGGAATTCAAGCTTTAGAGATCGCTGAAAAAGGAGAAAAATCAATCGATCTTTTGCTCTCGGATATCAGAATGCCTTTGATGAGTGGTCCCGAATTAGCAGTTAAAATACGCAGCTTATATCCAGATATAAGAGTTCTTTTTGTTTCCGGCCATACTGATAATGACCTAATCCGACAGGATATTGCAGATTCAAAAGCCAGCTTCCTGCAAAAACCCTTTTCTTACGAAGGATTAATATATAAAATTCGTGCTGTCTTAGACAATAAAGAATAAGGCTTAAAATGATTCGAATTTTTAAAAAATCTGATTTTGAAAGAAGAGTTCTTATGCTCTTTTTCTTCTTTACCTTTCTGGTTGTACTCATACTCACTCTTTTTGCCTGGCAGTTAGCTAAATATGGAATTAATCAATATGAAGATATTGAGATAAATAATATCATGATAGATTTCAATATCGCTTTTGAAGATTTAGTATTGAAATCTCAAAACACATTGAATGAAATTACGCGAGATGAAAATATTATCATCGCCTCCGCTCAAAAAAATCAGGATATTATTAAGGAAGCCATAATCGAAAAAGATATGGAATCTCTTGTGATTTTTGATCGTGATCGTAATATCTGGTTCGGAGAAAATTGGGAATTATTGCAGAAATACCTACCACAGATCTACCAAAATGCATCGCAAACTTTTTTTGATTCATTTGTAGGTTCATATGATGATAAACTTTACTTAATTACTTTCTCTCCCTGCATCTCTCCTGGCCCAAATTCAGAACTATTAGGAATTTTTATTATTTCAAAAAAATTGGATATTCAGGATTTCAAGATAGAAAGTTTACAGAACCTTGCTCTTGTAAGCTGTTCGGATATTGAAAACACACAATTCAGGTTTCTGGAGAGTTATGCTGATAAATTAAGAAAAATGATCAGTGATTTTAATAAAACAAACGATAAAATATACCACAGACTAAGTATTTCTCAATCTGTATTTATGAAGTGTTTTTTCGATCTGCAAAAAAATCCAACTGGACTATTTATAATTTCGTATCATCGACATGTAAATAGTTTTGCGCAACAAAGTATTTTAATCTTTCTGCTGATCTTGCTTGCAAGTACTTTAGTGGTAGTAAGTTTCTTGGGAAACTGGTTTAGAAAAACAATATTACGACCGGTGCAGGATGTGAGTGAAAAGATGAATGAGATTGCCATGAAACCATCTGAGTTTCATAAACTGGATAACATTTATGATGGTGTTCTGGGGGATATGGCAAATTCCTTTAATATAATGAACGTTGCCCTGGAAAACCACAGCAAGAACCTTCGAGACTATAAATTAATTACGGATAATATTGAAACCGGTATTTTCTGGCTGGATAATAATTTTAAAGTTTTGCTGTGTAATCTCGGCTTTCAGCAAATTGTAGAAATTGAGGACTTGAACAGCATAATTAATATAAATATTAGTAAATTACTTGGTTTGGGAAACAATTTAAAAGAGAAACTAACCCAGGGAAGTATCACAATTCCTGCACAGGAAATCACGATTCATTCCTTTAAGAAATTTGTAATATTAAATATTCGGGCAGATAAATCCATAAAATCAATCCGGTTTTTTGGTAGTATCACAGATATCACAAAGGAAATTAATGCTATCACAGCTGTAGAAGCTTTAGAGATCGAGCTTATTAAAAGCAATAAATTAGCAGAGATCGGCAGTAAAATCGAAGGTATTGTGCATAATTTAAACTCACCGCTTAATTCTATTCTGGGTTATGCTCAACTCTACAAAAAAGGTAACCGTGATTTAGAAGATATCGATAAGATAATCGAAGCTGGAAGGAATGCAGCCAGAATTGTAAAAGGTCTTCTGGACAAAGTGAAACAAAGCAATACGGGAATGATCCGCCCAATAAACATCAATGATGTAGTTCAGCAGGAACTTAATCTTTGCGAGCATAATTTATTCTTTAAACATTATGTAATTTTAGAGAAAGATTTGAATCCGAATATCCCGGATATTACAGCAATCTATGGAGATATAAGTTTGTGTATTGCAAATCTCTTGAACAATGCTTTTGACGCCATGCAGGATAGTGTTGATAAAAATCTTTTTGTTAAAACTTATGCTGATGAAAATTTTGTGTATTTAGATGTAGAAGATAGCGGGTGTGGAATACCAAAGGCTGAATTTGAGAATATTTTTCAGTCTTATTATAGTACTAAAACTAATAATAAAGCTAGTGGCTTTGGATTAGGATTGGCAATTAGCAAAAATGTGATGGAAAAATATAATGGAAAAATCGAAGTTAAATCGATAGTTGGGAAAGGTACAACTTTTACCATAAAATTACCTATTAATAACCAGGAAAAGGATAAGATATGAATGAATTTGAACCTAAAGAAAAAATTATTGAGAATGCCAGTATTTTAATTGTAGATGATGAAATCGAAACTTTGGAAATATTTAGCAGACAGCTTTCTGGTGATTTTGATGTTGATGTCGTTCAATCTGCTTATCTTGCCTTAGAAATGATGAAGAAGAAATCTTATCATATTGCTCTTACAGATCTGGTTATGCCCGGAGAAGATGGCCTGGAACTATTAGCGAGTATTAAGAAAGAATGGCCTAATACTGCTGTCATCGTCATCAGCGGTAAAGCATCGATTGATATGGCTGTGAAAGCTATAAAACTTGGTGCAGAAGAATTCATTGAAAAACCAATAGAAGATCTGCAGATCCTGGAATATAAGATCAGAAATATTCTTAAGACTAAATGGCAAAGTGAAGAAATTAAAAGACTTAAAGCAATCCTGGCTCATGAATTTGATAGATCTCATATTGTCGGCAATAGCTATCCCATCCAAAGTATTATGGAAAAAGTAAAAAAGATCGCACCTTTAGACGCAACTATATTCATCTCGGGTGAAACTGGAGTTGGTAAAGAGCTGTTTGCCGATCTGATTTATAGAAACAGCAATCGCAGCAACAAGAAATTTGTTGCTGTGAATTGCGGTGGAATTCCAGAAACTTTGCTCGAGAGTATGCTTTTTGGTCATGTTAAAGGAGCTTTCACAGGAGCAGTAAAAGATAAGATCGGCTATTTTCAGGAAGCTGATGGGGGAACATTATTTTTAGATGAAATAACAGAAACTTCATTAACATTCCAAATTAAACTATTACGCGTATTAGAAAAAGGAGTTATCCGCCAAGTTGGTGGAGAGCGGGATATTTCGGTTAATGTGAGGATAATAGCTGCTTCCAATAAAAATCTGGAAGATGAAGTACAAAAAGGAAATTTCCGTGAAGACCTCTATTATCGCCTTAACGTAATAGGAATTAACATTCCGCCCTTAAGAGAGCGGCCGGAAGATATACAACTTCTTGCAATTGGGTTTGCCAAAGAATTCGGGAAAAAATATAATAAACCCGGCATCCAAATTTCTGAAAGAGTGATGACGGTTCTACTTACCAGAGACTGGAAAGGTAATGTAAGAGAATTAAAGAATTCTATGGAACATGCTGTAGCACTTGCATCTCATGAAAACATTCTTTTAGAAGATCTTCCCTCTACAATTTATCAGCATCGCAGCAAGCAAATTCATAACCGCAGCTATGACAACCTTACTTTTGCTGAAGCCAAGGAAATTTTTGAAAGAGGTTATATCGAGAAATTGCTGGAAGTATATAAAGGTGATGTTACAAAAGCCTCCAGATTTTCTAAGATTCAGAGAGAAAATCTGTATGTGAAGTTCAAGAAATTAAAAATTGATCCCAAAATATTTAGAGAAAAAAGTAAATAATTATATAAGCAGCATTTTATATGATCGGTTTCGTATGTTTTTTTATACACCCTTAATTTTGCCGTGATTATATAACTACATAATCTCCATCTGATTGTATTCGTATTTAGATTTCATAAAAAACAGTAATCGTCTATCTCTATGTATTTAAAGTCATTACGATCAGCAATATTTTTTTTATTTAGTTTGGCACAGCATGTGCAATCTAAGCCAGCAGAATTAAATGAAAAAATAGAAGTGAAAAAAGAAATTTTTTAAGAAAACCCTAAAAAAAACTTGGAGGAAAAAATGGGAACACAACAAATTCTTTTGATCGTATTGAGTGTAATTATTGTAGGTATTGCTGTAGCAGTTGGAATCACAATGTTCAATTCACAAGCTTCCAGCTCAAATCGTCAGGCTGTAATTGGTGACATGAATAACTTAGCAGCT
>Ga0164310_10001454_pt1 | contig 13387 bp, 9 predicted proteins | sample GuaBasSedimGuay1_FD_121795 | JGI IMG/M metagenome (GOLD analysis project Ga0164310, IMG submission 121795) | Subseafloor sediment microbial communities from Guaymas Basin, Gulf of California, Mexico - Guay1, Core 4569-9, 0-3 cm | ecosystem: Environmental > Aquatic > Marine > Hydrothermal vents >... | reverse complement strand
ATATAATCCCTTTGATGCCACCGGGCAGACGCTCATCACGGAGGGGCGAAAAGGGAATCAGCCGGGCGCCGGCCTCTTTCAGTAGCCTGAGATTTTCCTGATAATAGAAACAGAAGGCCTCATCAGAGGCAATCCCGATCCTGACTCCTGAATCCGAGCACTCGCCTTTCTCCGGTCCAGGGCTTGGGCCTGACGCCGGCATACCGGCTCCTGCCTTGGTGTCAGCAATCAGGGAGTCGAGATCCAGGTTTTCTTCAACCCACGTGGCAAGCCTCTCAACGCGGTCCCCATTCAAGCCGAAATCCTCATCAGTTACAAGCCCGAGGTGCCGCGAAGGGATCTCCAGGTCCTCTTCACGGGGAAGATACCCATATATTTGGAGATTAATCCGTCTCTCCTTCATGGCCTCCTGGAGCATCCCCGCATGCCCCCTGCTTCCAACGCGGTTGAAGATGACTCCTTTTAGCAAGAGGGAGGAATCAAATCGGGCGAATCCCATGGCTACCGCCGCGGCAGACCTTGCCATTGCCCGGGCATCGATTACAAGTATCACAGGGAGCCCCAGCCACTTTGCCATCTGGGCCGTTGAACCTGCTTCATCCCGGCCTGAAAAGCCATCAAAGACTCCCATCACCCCTTCCACCACTGCCACGTCCGCGTCCTGGCCGTAGCGTAAGAATATCTCCCTGTTATACGCGGGGCTCATCATCCAGCCATCGAGATTATGCGAATCCCTCCCGGTGATGCGACGGTGGTGGCCCGGATCAATAAAATCGGGTCCCACCTTGAAGGGCTGGACAGTGTAACCTCTCCTCACGAGGGCGGCCATGATTCCCAAAGATACGGTGGTCTTGCCGCAACCGCTGTGGGTCCCGGCTATGCACAAGGCCGCGATTAAAGAGCTGTCGTTTGTAGAGCTGAGATTTCCTCTTTCAGTCACCCCTTGAGATTCCTTTCAGCTCTCAACTTTAGTCACGCAAGTATGAAAGTATTCTTTCCACATCACAGTGCGCCTCAAAGTGATCTGCCAGCCTGTCATACTCCCGAAAGCGTGCCAATCTTCCCTGCCTGGGGCGTCTCTGCTTGAGCCCTTTCTCTACCCGGATCTGGTTTAGAAAATCCCCCCTGAACCGGGGCGAATCAAGGATTCCATGTACATAGGTTCCAAGCACCCGGCCGTCCTCGCTTACCCAGCCATCCTCCCATGTCGTGCGCTCGCCTGGGCGGTGGATCCTTAAATATGGCCTCCCAACTCTCCTTAGAGGCCTGGTCCGTCCCATGTGGATTTCGTATCCGCTCACCCGCTTACGATTTAAAAGACAGGTCCCTGTAACCTTCCGGACCACCTTATCCTGCTCCAGTACTGTCTCCACCGGCAGGAGACCGAGGCCTCTCACCTCGCCCCTGTCCGATTCGGCTCCTGAGGGGTCTTTTATTGCGCGACCGAGGAGCTGGTAGCCCCCGCAGATTCCGAGCACCCTCCCCCCCTCTTTCACGAACCTGGCGCTCACCTTTTTCCATCCCATGCGTCTGAGCCACTCGGCATCTTCCACCACCTTTTTCGTCCCAGGGAGAATTACCCAATCGTAACCGACACTCAACCTCCGCGGCCGCGAGAGATAGTTCACCACCACATCGGGTTCCCTTTCCAGGATCTCGAGATCAGTGAAGTTGGATATGGCCGGCAGCCGCACGACCGCAATATTGACAGTCTTCGCTCCAATGGGCTTTTGCACCCTCTTATCTTCCTGCACCGCCACCGAGTCTTCTGTATCAATGAGGATATTCTGATAATAAGGGACGAGTCCCAGCACCGGTTTGCCCGTATGCCTCTCGATGTATTCAATACCAGATGAAAAAAGTCGTGGATCTCCCCGGAACTTGTTTATCAAGAATCCGGCGGTGAGAGCCTGTTCCTCTTTTGTCATGAGATTGAGGCTCCCAATGATCTGGGCAAACACACCTCCCCGGTCAATATCTGCCACCAGTATGCAGGTGGCACCCGCGGCCTTTGCCATTTCAAAATTTACCAGGTCATTGTCCTTGAGATTCATCTCGCAGCAACTCCCGGCGCCCTCCATCACGATCACGTCATATTCCCCCACAAGCCTGTTATAGGAGTCTATGACCACCTGTTTCAATTTGCGCTTGAACTGGTGATATTCCATTGCCTCCATCTGTGCTGCCACCTTTCCTTGGAGCACCACCTGGGCCGCCTGCCCGCTGGAGGGTTTAAGCAATATGGGATTCATATGAACGGAGGGCAAAACGCCTGCGGCCTCGGCCTGCGCCACCTGGGCCCGGCCGATTTCTCCCCCCTCTACGGTAACGTAGGAATTGTTGGACATATTCTGGGCCTTGAAAGGTGCTACCCGAAAACCCCTCCGCTTCGATATTCGGCAGAAGGCCGTTGCGGCGATGGATTTTCCCACATCACTCCCGGTTCCAAGAAACATAATGGCTTTTGCCATTTTCATCCCCGTCTTAGGCACAGGTTCAGACTCCCCCCACATGGGCATGGGATGTTCAGAAGATATAAAGGCATGATCCTCCCTAAAACCTCACCTATCCCTCTTCTTAATGAGAAGAAGTGAAAGGTAGGGAGGGATCGATCCGTTATGTTCCTGAAGATCCCGTGAGATCTTTTCGCCCTCCAGTCCACACTGTGATATGAGCACAGAACTCGCACCCAGTTCGAGGTGACTTAAGGTATCCAGAATCTCCCTAAAATTGCGGTAAACCTTGAGCATGACCACGCTGTCTGCATGTGCGATCACTTCTTTCAACTTCTTGGCCCCAAGGGCACCGGAGATTACGGCAAAAGACTCCTCCGCTTCCGCAAGCACACGACCGGCCGCGGCAGCCCCGGCCTGGTATGAAGTTATGCCGGGGATGATGCTAACTGCTATCTCCGGGTATCCTTGCTTGATGGCACGCATAATATACCCGAATGTACTGTAAGTCATAGGATCCCCTAAAGTGATAAAGGCTGCATCGTTTCCATCTTTGAGAGAGTTTACAATCTGGCGGGTATTGTTCTCCCATGCTTGGCTAAGCTTCTTCTTGTCACGTGTCATAGGAAAATTGAGCCGGACCACACGGACTCCTTCTTTGAGATAAGGAGAGACGATCTTCTCTGCAAGGGAATATGTATTCTTGGTGGAAGAGGCCGCGTACACCACCGCCACCTGTTTCAATATCCTTACAGCTTTCAGCGAGATAAGCTCCGGATCACCTGGGCCTACTCCGATTGCATACAGCGTTCCTTTTCTTGTCATTTTTCAGTCTCCGGTTCCCCTCTTCCTATCACGGATGCAATATGAGCGCGTGAGGCACTCCTCCCCAGATTCTCGAGGGGATAAAGGAATCACATCGATGGCCTGTTCAATATGCCTGCAAAACAGATTAATGATACCGGGATTAAATCCAAGCCCCTTCCTCTCCACCGAAACCGAGATCCCTTTTCCCAGCAAGGCCCTCTTCCAGGAATCTTCTTCTCCTGCCAGGTCTTCTTGAAAATGGGTCCCTGCAACCAGCATAAAAGGAATCAGGCGGGCTTTCTTAATCCCGGATCGATAAACAGCATCAACAATTTCATCCCTCGAAGGGGATCCTTCCACCACACCTACATAGATATTGGGACCGATTCGCTCCCTGAAAAGGTGATGGAGCGCCAGGTAGCTGGCCCATACAGGATGGTCCGTTCCATGCCCCACAAGGACATAGGCCTCTTCCCCGAGGTTTGAAAACCCTTCCCCCAGCATCCGTATCACAGCATAATAATCTTCAGGATCAGTCAGGAGAGGAAGGCCGATGGAAGTCCTCATGCGGACTTGCTTTACCTCCTCAACGAGCCTGTAAAACTCATGACCGCACACAAGATGCAAGGACTGCACAACCGCCCATTTGTATCCCTTTTCACCCAGCTCCGAGAGAACCTGGTAAGGGTGTTTCAGCTCTATACCTCTTCTTACCATGATCCAGTCTTTCACCATCCTGGACGAGTAAGCCCACAGGATTTCATGATCAGGGAAACGTTCCTTGCATATCTTATCGATGAAGGCATAGGTCTTAAGGGCGTTTGTGGTTGTTCCAAAGGCAACCATTACAATGGGGACATCCATTTTCTACACCTTCATTCTTTTCCATCCCAGAAAGAGAAGGGCGAGGAGAGATACGACAATCGCCATCACGACCCATGAGGCACCCGAGGCAGCTATCTTCGGCTCTTCGCCCTTCTCTTCCACCATCTCAAAACCCTCTATCCTCTTTCCCTCTTCGTGGGCCTTGGGATCCTCATTTTTTTGAATCTCCTTGATGGTTTTGGCAAGAGATGATTGCAACCTTTTCATGTCAGCCTCATTCTGCTCCTGGCCCTTTCCGGTGGCCTTTGACAGGACCATCTTGAACTGGTCCAATTGCTCCGGTGTCAAGAGACCGAACAGAGAGATGACATTTGCCACAAACTGCTGAAGCATCGGGTTGTTGCATGTATGCTCACAACACGCCATCCCCTTTTCAATCACGTTGATCGCATATGTCCTGGCCAGGTCCTTCTTGATCAGTTCGGGGGCATCCCAATACCTCTTCCGGATCGCCTCAAGCATCCTGGCCGCAATGGATTGCTCGGCCCATGGGTTGTTCCTGTCAAAGAACTCCTTCAGATTCAGATCGTATCTGTCTTTTATATAGACTTCATAGATCTGTCTCCAATCGGTCCTGTCCACCGCAAAAGGTGTCGTGACCTGAAAGCCCCAGAGATACTCCACGAACTTGTCCATGGCCCGGGCCCCCGCATACCCTTCCTTTTTCATCCCCTTAATCCATTCCGGGTTGAGATAGCGAGTCCTAAGGGCCTTGCCGATTGATCGAGAAAGAGATTCCAACTTTATCTCTTTTCCATTTTGGTGGTTGGCTACCTGAACATCAGGATACTCCCCCCTCTGAGTTTTGACCGCCAAGGACAAGCCACCCAGGAAGGCGAACATATCGTCGTTATCAAGCATGTAATAGAGGTTTGAGGAGCGGCTGTGCATGGTTATGTCGACATCTTCAAGGTTGCTCTTATAAGCGCTCTTAAGCGGTCTCCCCCACAACTTGTCGCCATAGGCGAAGGAATAATGATGAATAAAGACGTCGGCTATCTCCTTTTCATCCTCCCATACGCCGCTGTTGGGTATCAACTCCTGCAACGCGTGAGAATAGGCACCCGGCATGGGAGCAAAGATCCTATACTGACTCAGTTCCTCGGCATCCTCTTGTGAATAGCCGTTATTCAGCAAAGCCCGCACTATCTTCTTGTTATTTACAGCCACAAAGTTCTCAACATCCCTCAAAGCCCCGGCCATACGTACCGCTCTGTCAAGCAGCTTGATGACTTCGGGAAAACTGTCTCGATAAAGCCCTGATGCCTGGACGAGCACATCTATTCTTGGTCGCTTAAGGATCGCGCCAGGTATGGGTTCGAGATCCACGACCCTGTCTTTCCTGTCCCACACAGGAGTTATGCCAAGAAGGTTGAGGATTGCCGATTCATTAACCCCTTCATTCCTCTGGGTCTCGGTACTCCAGAGAATTATGCCCAGTTTGTCAGGATACCTTCCCTGCTTCTTGACATACCCCTGGATCATCTTATCTGCCAGCCTCTTCCCAAGCGAGAATGCCTCTCTGGATGGTATCTTATCCGCATTGAAACCGTAGAAATTCCTCCCCGTGGGCACTGCTTCAGGATTGCGAACGGGATCATTCCCCTCCCCTGCGGGTATGTATCCACCATCCAGCGCCCTCAGGAGAGATCCCATTTCACCCCTTCCACACATCTCGAGCCTCTCCCTCATCTCTTCTTTTTTGATTTCAGGGCTTGCAAGACAGATGGCCTCAGCGAGGGACTCGAGGGACTCACCCTCAGGTGATACACCGAAAGTATGGAGGCCATAGGGGATCAATTTCTCCCCTAATTCAAGGATGTAATGTTCCACTTCCTCCACTTCCCGGTCATCAATCTTTTTCAGTCCAAGGTCTCTGTCCAGCCCCAGCTTGCGGACCAATTCTTGAACCCTTTTCAGTTTCTCTTCCGAAAGGGCGAGATCCACACTCTTGGCATTGTGATATTCATCTATCAGGGAACTCAGTTTCCGATATTCCATGTAGAGACCGCCCTTTTTAAAAGGCGGGGTCATATGATCAATGATTACTCCTCGGCCCCTTCTCTTTGCCTGGATCCCTTCACCGATATTATCCACAATATAGGGGTAGATGTTGGGGATATCTTGGATCAGCACCTCCGGAGGGCATGAAAGGGAGAGGCCTATCTGCTTCCCGGGCAACCATTCGTGGGTACCGTGCTTTCCCAGGCTTATAATGGCGTCTGCCCCGAATTCCTTTTTGAGCCAGAGGTAGAAGGCGACATATTGATGGTGCGGATAGATCTTGGGATCGTGATAAAGCCTCTTCGCATCGTCACCGAAGGCCCTGTCAGGTTGGGGCAGGAGGATGATATTGCCCAGATCCACCAACGGGATAATAATCTCCCCATTCCTTACCATGATCCGGGAATCTTCAACCCTGCCCCACTGGTCGAGGACCCCTTGCCGAAACCCGGGATCCAATTCCATAAACCACGCCTTATATTTGGTTATGGGGATGCTAACCACCCCGCCAGCGGAGATCAGCTTGTCAAGCTCGCCGGGGGCCCATGACGCCACATTACGTCCAGAGAGCAAGATCCTCCTCTTTATCTCCTCTTTACTGGGTAGTTTCTCTATTCTGTAACCATCTTCCTTCAGGGCGGAGAGAATACCGCAAATGGACTGAAAGAGATTCAGATAACTTGCTCCCACATTCTGTTTCCCTGGGGGATGGTTCCAGTAGAGGATGGCGATTCTCTTTTCCTTGTTAGATTTTGCTTGAAGTCTGTGCCACGCCTTTATCCTCCTGACAAAGTGTTCTACATATTCAGGCATAGGCACTGCATCGAACACTTGATTTCTCAGATCCTTCAGGTAAGCACTCCTTTTCCCGCCGACCATGGAAGGTTCAATCGCACCATTCTGCTCCGGTATGCACACCTGCCATGCCACTCTTATTGTGGAGATTCCCTTGGGGGATCTTTTCCACTGATCAATGGTGATCGCATGGGCCGAAAGGGGGATGAAAACAGGGGCGTTTATCCGGCAGAGGATCCTCTTTGTCTCCTCAGGAAAGCCCCTCAGGAATCTGAAGGCAAAACCGCACAGGATCCGGACCCGCGGTCTTCCTCCCTTGTCGATGAAAAACCTTTCCAGGGACTCATGGTAGGGAGGCCTGCCAAAGGCGGGCAATACATTAATCCCCTCCTTTTCCAAGGCATGAATCAGGCACGCCTCCATCTTGCCGCGTTCCTTCAAGGCAGAGGTGTGAAAGGTATATATGCCGACCCAAAAGCCGTTCGGTGTCAGCTTTCCACTGTTGCGGTACCACTTGAGATATTCATCGAAGCCGGGGAAGATCTTCGTCGTGTCGGGATGGAATATACCCGAGGCTGGAAGAGTAAAGGGTTTACCGTAGGATACCTTTTCACCCTCTCTCGACAAGATCATAAGAACAAGGTTCTTGATGTTGTCAATGGTGGGGGGAGAGTAATATCTTTCCGTGCACGTCTCTAACCTGAAACCTTTTTTCCTCAACTTTTCGGCAAGGTTTGCACACCGTAGACTGTATATCTTGGTGCCCTTTTGCCCGATATTTCGGGCCAGGAACCCATTGATTTCCCTGTGCATGAAGTCGGCCATTATTATGGTGGCATCTTTTATGGAACCCCCGTTGACCTTGGCATTTCGTATCTCCTGGTCTGTATGAAAGACAAGTGAATAGCGCTCCGAGACAACAGGCAGCTTATTGAGCCTTTTAAAAGCCTCGGCCACAACAAGGCTGTCCCCGGAACCTATGACCATGACAATCCTCTTCTTATCCGGGTCTGCCAGTGCCATTGATGAGACAAGGATAATGAAAATGGAGAGAAATAACAGGCTACGTTTTTTCATCTCCTACCTCATCAGGTATATAAATCACGCGCCCGTCTTTCAGCCGATAGGCTGTTCCAAGCCTTATCCCCTCTTTTCCGCCAATCTTCCGATCGGTCACTCTCCTCACGTGGATCTCTTTCCCCTTTTTGGTAATAATCCTCCACTCTCCCTCGGTTCTTTTCATGATCGTGATCTCGCTTTTTGGATCGAAAAAATCGAGGACCTGATACATCGCCATAAGTGAAAGAAGCAAGGCCACGATAAATACAAGGGCCAGATCAAAGAGGTTCGCCACTCCTTCGAGAGGGCCTCCCCCTTTGGCCCTAAAAAGAGATTCCAGACGCCTTCTTCTCAGGTATTTCATCATATACCTCTCCCGTGGTTTCGTATCGCCCTTTAGTCATTGCCTCGGCAATCAGCTCGATATTGCGCATGTCCTCTATTATCCACCCCTCTTTAACCGAAGAGAAGAAATGGGCGGCGACTCCCAGTGCAAGCCCCACAACGGTAGTGGTAAAGGCCAGAATGAGACTGGATGAAAGCTGGGCCATATTCCCCTGCGTAAGCCCCGCAAGCCCGGTGCCCATCGGAATAAGCGTACCCATAAGCCCAAGACTGGGTCCGATACGTACTATCATTCGTATCTTGGCCACCTCCCTCATAAGCGAGCACTCTTTCCTTTGAATAAGATCCTCGATGCGCTCCTCCGTGAAAAGATCCCCGCTCTGGACTGTTCCCACCAGCTCCTTTGCATACCTTGTAAGGTGGAGCGGCATCTCTTTCGCCAATTCCGCCGGTAGCCTCTTTTCCTTCCGAATTGTATCCAGGGACTGCACCAACAAAGAGTTGCAATCAGAGCGCCTTCGTTTTATCCACTCAGCGAAGAATCCCCCTGCATATATGACCAACCACCCGCTGAGAACGATCAGGAGGATCACCACCGGGTAGAGGAGGGCCGTCGAGATGGTATAAAGGACAGTCTGAAACAAGGGGAAGATATTCATTCAGTTTCTCCTCTGGCAAAATAGTTCCTGATAAACCCTGCTGCCCCAAGAACAAGGACAAAGAAGACAAGGATGGATATCCGTAAAATATGTACCTGATCCACAGGGCTGTTTGATGAGGCCATGGCAAAGGCCCTCTTTATCTCCTGATATATGGGGGCGATGATGACTGTCAGGAGGAAATAGAGCGAGATCAAGCCCATTGCGGCACCTAAGAAGGAATTGCCGTTACCGATATTTTGGCGAAAAGGGAGCACAATAAAGATGGTCAAGAAGACGATTCCCCAGAACAGGGCAAAAAGGATCAGTACGGTCAGAAAGGGAGAGAGGTCAAACATGGAATAGGCAAAAGAAAGATTCAGCAGAATAACCGTGGCACACACTGGACAGGGAAAAATAAGTAGAATACTTGACCGATTGGATTGAGTGTCTTTTTGTCCGGGAGCTTGAAGCAGCAACTTCAAACCCCAAATGAGCAGCCCAACGGCCATGAACAGGTGCAGCAACATGCCGTAGCGCAGCATCTTCACAAACTGATCGAGGTAGTTCAAGAGATTGAAACGGGTAATCAGCAGGAAGAGGGAGGAAAAAAGGAGCAGGTAGGAGAGGAGGGTACACAATAAGGCAGCACTCCTTCTTCTGATTGACAGCCTTTTGTTATATAGGTGGGGGGCTAGGCCAAGACCTACCTTTACCCCAAAGACCGAAAAGGCCATCAGGATACCTGTTATCCAGATCTGCTTCAGCACGGCCGTTACGCCCCCCATTTCCTTAGAATCGACAGCTCACGCCTACTTCGATATACCTTCCATCCTGGATGTAATAGGCGTTGTCATATTCGCCATTTGCTGCGGTAAGTCTGCCCGTAGGGTTGATAACCCTTTCAATCTCCTCATCGAGGATGTTCTTGCCCAGCACCCAGAATTTCCAGTTTTTGAGATGGTAAGAGATGTTGGCATCGAACGTTGTCTTTGCCCCATATTTTATGCGGTCTATGTAGTCCACATAGTACGGACCGTAATAGTTCATATCCAGGCTGAACTTGAGCCCTTGGGCAGGATAAAGATCCACACCCGCCATAACCGTGTATTTGGGGATTCCGTAAATCTCATACCCGCTGAGATCTTTCATAACTCTCAGGTTTGACGGGTGTTCGTAGATTCGGACTTGCCCTTTGGTCCATTCAGCATCAAGATATGTGGCTGCAATACGGTACCCAAACATGGCAAATGGCCGTCCGTCAGCCTCCAGTTCGATACCTTTCATCTCGGCCTCGCCGAGGTTTTTCATCCCTCTCCATGTACCACTGGTATCATAGTAGCTGGCGAACTTGTCCTTGTATCTTGTGAAGAACCCGGTGAGGGCTACATTGAGTCCCTTGTTGAGCATGTGCTTGTATCCCACTTCATATGTGAAGGACTCCTCGGGCCTGAGGTCTTCCGGTCTGTTCAGGTCACCTCCCCTTTCTGCTGCCCAGGCGTAGTATCTGGGTGTGGGGAACCAGAAATTTCTCCCCACGGATGCATAGATATTCGCCTTTTTACTTAAGCGGTAGGATGGGGCCATATACCAGCTATACATGGTCCTTTCCTGCTCCAGCTTATTGGGCACTTTATCTTCAAACCTGATCTCCGCCCTGTCCACGCGGGCCCCAAGGTTAAGGCTCCAGGTTTCTCCAAAGAGAAACTCGTTATCCCAGATGAAGCCATATTGACGCTCATCAACCTCAAAATCATATCTGTCGGTGTTCTTTGTTGGGTCATTGGGGTAAGTCCTTCGCTGGTCAAAGCCCAAATCTTCAAGGTTGAAACCGATGGATGGCGTATAGGAGACCTTTGCCAAATCGAAATGGTACCCGCCTGAGAAGGTCAAGGTATATGTGTTCTGGCCCTTGTCATCAAAATAGACCTTCTTAGGACTGGTGAGTCTTTGGTGTAAGTCCTTGTACTCCTCGTCGTAACCGGTCCAGGAGGCGTTCGAGGCCACAAAGAGCTTACTGCCGTTGTGAGAAAATTCGAGGGCAATGCTTGAAACATCCTGTTTGTCTTCATTGTGCCACACCAGAGTCGGATCAGTCTCGCTTCTGGGGAAGTGGATATCCCTCCTGTAACTCTCCATCTGCCACTTCTTTTTCCACAGTCCGTAAGCTGTATCATGTTCATTCCTCATCAGCGTACCGCGGACTCCGAAACGAGTCCTGTCCGAGAGATTGTAACCCAACCTCAAAAGGGCGGACCTCCTGTCCTGCTCCTCATCTTCATATCCCTTGGTGCTGTAATTGGCGGCATTCAAGAAGTAATCCCATCTGTCTATCCCTCCCCAAAAACCCGCATACTCATTATGTGTGTCCCATGAACCGTAAGAGGCTCCTGCGTCAAATTCAAAGGGCCTGTCGCGCCTGCCTTTCTTGGTGATCACATTGATTACCCCCCTCGCTGCGCCGGGACCATAGGCGATTCCCGCCGAACGCAATACCTCGATCCGCTCAATCTGGGAAACTGGAATGAAGCCGAATTGGTCATACCTATAATCGCCTATCTTCTGGGGAACCCCGTCAATAAGTATCACAGGCCCCCCTGCCATCGAACTCTGTGTGCCCCGTATGGCTATGGCATCCTGCTTGGCGCTTTTGTCTATCACACCAGGGATCTTTCTGAGCGCCTCGGCGATATTTTTTGCACCCATCTCTTCGAGCTCTTTTGCCGTGATGATTGAAATACTGGCCGGAGTGTCAAGCATCTTCATCTTGCGGGTAGCGGTGACAACAACCTCCTCCAATTTAGGTATATCCTCATCGTAGTCCTGAGCCACACTGAAACCCGGCAATGCGGCCACAGCCAGGATTACAGAAAGCGCAATCCACTTTCTCATCTCTAAACCTCCTTTACTTTTAGGAGGCCCGGTGTTAGATTTTTGATGTCAGATTAACCGAGCCTCCATTATGGGTTTTACGGTTAAGGCTGACAGGCAGGGCGGCTGAAGGCCTGTGGGGGTCCCCGCCCTGCCCCCTTTTTATCCGCATAGCCTCAACTCACGGCCCGTGAGTCTGAGTCTGGCATTCCTTGAAACCTCGGCGATTAGACAAACTATCCGGCTCATCCCTTTTGTTGTAAGTGCCCACCATGCATCCATAACATCAAAATGACCCGAGCTGGATGAAACGATCTCCACCCTCTCTGCATCTATATTCAATCGCTTCACCGCTTCTGTCAGATCAGACCCCTCAAGCCTATTTTCGCTTCCGACAACATATACGATAACCCCGGTCTTCACCTTCAATCACCTCCTTTCACCTAAAATTCATAGCTCACACCGGTAATCCACGTGCGCGGTGGAGCGGGATAGCCATCTCCGTAGTAGTAATCCTTATCAAAGAGGTTTTCGATCTTTAGGAAGAGTCTTGGTTTCTTCAGGTAATAGTCCGCGCGAAAATTAGCCAGGAAATATGCAGGAACCGATTCGCTGTTGTCTGACCGGCTGTACTGTCTGGATACATATCTTGTGTTGAAAGTGACGGTCAGATCGTGAAGCGGCTTATACTCCAGGTCCAATCTTATCTTGTGCTTCGGCTTGCAGGGGAGCCAGTTGCCTGTTTCCTCATCCCTGGCCAAAAGATAGATATAGGAAGGCCTAATCTCCAAAGATTTCCAAGGCTTCCATTTCATGGAAAGTTCGCTACCTTTAAGGGTTACCTCCCCGAGGTTCTCATATCTCCCGGTGCCATCATCTCCCCGAACATAAGTAATGCGATCCTCTATTTTGTTGAAAAATACGGAAACACTCCCTTGAAAGGACTTCTTTGGTTGATATGAGAGTGTGAGGCTGTAGTTCATTGCCTTCTCCATCCCCAGGTCGGGATTGGGTTTGGTTGTGCTGCTTTCATAATATCTCTGGATAAAGGTGGGGGTATTGTTTGTGCTGAGGGCGGAGACCTGGAGGGTGAAAGCGCCTCGTTCAACTGAGAGTCTGACTTCCGGGTTAAAGGCCCGGCCATATTCTGAGTAGAGATTGCACCTGAGACCAAACCCCAGCTTGGCGGGGAGTCTTTTCAATCGTATCTCCTTCGAAGCATACAGGGCGTATCTTTCCTCCTGCCCCGATTCGATCTTATTCCCCCTTACACCGGCTATCTCAAAATTCAGACCCGTATTAATCAATCCACACCGCCGCACGGAAAAGGGGTATTTGAGATCCTGGCCAGCCGACCAGCTTTTTAGGAGGGTCTCCAGATTTGTCTCCGGGTTTTTGTGCTCTTTTTCAAAGGTGCTGAAATGAGTTCCCAGCTTCAAACGCCCGATTCCTGACAAGAAGGAAGAACCAAATGTATTGTATTTCGCTCTAGCCTTCGGCGTGGGAAAGGCGGGCAAGCCGGGCATACCT
>Ga0164310_10001449_pt1 | contig 13393 bp, 10 predicted proteins | sample GuaBasSedimGuay1_FD_121795 | JGI IMG/M metagenome (GOLD analysis project Ga0164310, IMG submission 121795) | Subseafloor sediment microbial communities from Guaymas Basin, Gulf of California, Mexico - Guay1, Core 4569-9, 0-3 cm | ecosystem: Environmental > Aquatic > Marine > Hydrothermal vents... | reverse complement strand
TAAAGAACGTGGACATCAATGGAGAAGGAAAGCTTCTTACCTTTACAGTGATCCGCAGCCCTCCAGCGGACTTTGAGTCGCTCTCCCCTTATATAATGGGTCTTGTTGAAGTAGATGGGAAGATACGGGTCATAGCGAGAATTGTCGATGTAGAACCAGAAGAACTTAGGATTGGTATGTCCCTAGAGCCTACAGTCCGAAGATATAGAGTGAATGGAAAGGATGGCATAATACAGTATGGTATCGCTTTTCGTCCCCCCTTATAATAACAATACCTGATACCCAAGAGAGAAGAATAAATGCGGGCCCGCGGGGATTCGAACCCCGGACACCTCCCCGCACACATGCACCGGGTTGCCTCCCGCCTAAAAGCCTCGCCGTAAACACCGGCGCTCTTCCTGGCTGAGCTACGGGCCCACTCAATGGTCCCGCGGGCCGGATTTGAACCAGCGACACTCCGGTTTCTATGTGTTGCCTGGTAGGCTGTCTAAAGTACACCCCTCTGTGGTGTACTTCTACAGCGTCTCCGCCAACCCTCCAAGGTTGACTCGGAAGCTCTACCAGGCTGAGCTACCGCGGGACCAAAAATTAGTTATATTCATCCGTTTAATAAATTTTTAAGAACCTTCTCCACCAAAATTTATATTGTCGAATTGTGCTAAATGAGTTTAGCCCCGGTAGTGTAGCGGCCTATCATTGGCGGCTGTCACCCGCCAGACCTATGGAGGGCGAAACCCGGGTTCAAATCCCGGCCGGGGCGCCATATCCTACTGATGTGAAGATGTTAAATGAGTGAAATTATTATTAGTAGTTATCTTGGTGTATCTTATGGGCCCGTCGCCCAGATCTCTGAGGGAAGTGGATAGGGCACCGACCAGGGTGTAAGCCTTCGGTCTCTGGAGGTAAGCCGGGGGTCGTGGGTTCGAATCCCACCGGGCCCACATAAATTATAAATGGTTACAATTAAGAAAATAAAGTTAGGGAGGCAGTCTTTGAAAGAAGCTTTGTTCTACACTCAAATTCGAGACAAGCCTAATTATGTTAGGTGCCTCCTTTGTCCACATCTATGTATAATTCCTCCAGGAAAAAGAGGAATATGTGGTGTGCGGGAAAATAGAGAGGGTAGGCTTTTCTCTCTGGTTTATGGTGTGGTAATTGCAGAACACCTGGATCCTATAGAGAAGAAACCTCTCTATCATTTTTTACCTGGTTCTACTGCATATTCTATTGCCACAGTAGGATGTAATTTTCGATGTCTCAACTGTCAGAATTATGAAATCTCACAGGTTCCAAAAGGTGAGGGGGCAATACAGGGCTTTCATCGTGAGCCAGAAGAAATTGTAGAAATGGCGTTAAGATATGGTGCTAAATCTATTGCCTACACTTATACAGAACCCACTATATTCTATGAGTTTATGTTAGATACTGCAAAAGAGGCAAAGAAAAAGGGTTTAAAGAATCTAATGATAACCAATGGGTATATCTCAGAGGGTGCTTTTCGCGATTTGGCTCCCTATATTGATGCGGCAAATATCGACTTGAAAGGTTACACTGAAGATTTTTATAGAAAAATCTGTGGGGGGAAACTACAGCCTGTTCTAGACTCTATAAAGCTGTTCCATGAACTCGGAGTATGGATCGAAGTTACCACCCTCCTTATTCCATCATTAAATGATGGTGAAAAAACTCTTAGGGGGATCGCCTCCTTCTTAGTTGAAATTGGCGATTATATCCCCTGGCATATATCTCGATTTTTCCCGATGTATAAACTTACACATTTAAATCCAACTCCTCTTTCCTCATTAAGATACGCTTCTGAGATAGGTCATGAAACCGGTCTCAAATATGTGTATGTAGGAAACGTGCCTCATGAAGATGAAAATACCTACTGTCCACGCTGCAAATATAAGTTAGTTGAGAGATTTGGATTTTCCGTTTTTAAAAATAACATAAAAAATGGGGTATGTCCAAACTGTGGTTATAAAGTTGAGGGAGTGTGGTCCTAAGAGATGAGATAAACTTAAATACTGATTATAAGTCTCTCTATCACGCCTATTTATGAGGTTAGATAAAAATATGTCTAAGAAGAAGGATGCTTCTTTCGATTTGATGAAACATGTCTTAGTTCCAGTACATAAAATCGTCGACCAAGATGAACGAGAGGAACTTCTATCTAAATACGGTATAAAACCTTATCAACTTCCACGAATTCTCTCCACAGACCCTGTAGTGAAGGCGATAGGTGCCAGACCAGGGGACATTATAAAAATTGAAAGAATAAGTCCAACTGCAGGAAAATCTGTGTTTTACAGGTATGTTGTGGAGGAAAAGTAAGAATGAAAGGGGATAATTTGGAATTCCCAACACAGGAGGAACGGGCAGTCATTCTTGAGGCATTAATACAGGAAAAAGGGTTAGCCCGTCAGCATATAGACTCCTTCGAAAAATTCGTTGAAGAAGATTTACAGAGAATAATAGATGAGGTAGGAGGTATTTCTGTGCTTCTGCCTGACGGCAGATATCAGATAAAATTTGGGAAGGTGAGACTGGGGCAACCACAGATAAGGGATGTTTCAGACAACCTTATATACCTAACTCCACGTATTTGTCGAATCTCAAACCTAACGTATTCTGCTCCCATATATCTGGAGATGTATGAAATAAAGAGTGGAGGGATAAAGATCAGAGAAGAAGTAGAGATAGGGTCCCTGCCGATAATGGTTAAATCCAAATATTGTGTCCTTCATGGCAAAACCACAGAAGAGCTAGCAAAATTGGGTGAAGATCCCTATGATCCCGGCGGATATCTTATCGTAAATGGTTCTGAACGTGTAGTCGTTGGTTTGGAAGACCTCGCTCCCAATAAAATTTTGACAGACATTAAAGATATGGGTTCTTACAAACTGTATGTTGCTAAGGTATTCTCCTCTACTGCAGGATATCGAACCCGTGTAGAAGTAAGGTATAGGAGTAGTAATGAGGAGCTTAAGGTCTATCTTCCAGGCGTTGCTGCCGAAATACCTTTCATAATAATGGTTAAGGCTTTAGGACTAACAAAGGATGTAGATATAGCCAATGAAGTTTCACCCTTCTCAGAGGTCCAAGATCTTCTTTCAGCATCTTTTGAGGATGCCGAAGGGATATTCACGGAGGATGAAGCCATACTCTTTATTGGTAACAGGATTGCACATGGACAACCAGAGCAGACTCGTAGGGCACGGACAGCCAACTTACTTGACGCAATTTTATTACCACATCTAGGTAATACCCCAGATAAGAGGATTGAAAAGGCAAGATATCTCTGTGAAATGGCAAACCGTGTTCTGACATCAAGGCTGGGATGGAGAACGAAGGATGATAAAGACCATTATGGAAATAAACGTTTAAGGCTGGCAGGCTCGATATTTGCAACTTTATTTAGAGCTGCATTTCGAAGGCTGATTCGTGATATGCATTATACACTCTCACGTAGTAGTCTAAGACACATTCCCATCAAACCCGCAGCACTTGTGACAAAAAGTATAATTACTGATAGGCTCTCTCATGCGATAGCAACCGGTAATATTGGTGGGAATGTTGTCGGCGTCACACAATTATTAGACAGGACAAACAGATTATCCACTTTGAGCCATTTAAGAAGAGTACAATCTCTATTGAGTAGGAGCCAGCCCAATTTTGAAGCGAGAGACCTGCATCCCACACACTGGGGGCGTATAGATCCCAATGAAACACCTGAAGGTAGTAACTGTGGTTTGGTGAAGAATCTAAGTATGGACGCCGTCCTATCTGTAGGTGCCGATGAAGAGGAACTGAAGGAAAAGCTGTATACGCTAGGGGTTGTTCCATACGAGAAAGCAAACCCAGAGCTTCGAAAGAAAGCTGCTAAAGTATTTATTAATGGGACGCCGGTTGGTTTCTCCACTTCTCCCAAGCAACTTGTTAAAGAGGTAAAAAGATGAAAGCGGGGTAACATCCTCCTCACAAAAAATAGTTCCGAAGTGAATATCGCATATTACGTCTACTCAAGTGGTCCATATCCTATAGAAGAGATTTATGTAAATTGTGATGGTGGCAGAGTGCGCCGTCCTCTCTTGATCGTTGAGAATGGGAAACCCAAACTTCAACGCTCCCACATAGAAATGTTAAAGAAAGGTGAAATGAGCTGGAGTGATCTCATCTATGAGGGTATAATCGAACTTCTGGATGCGGAGGAGGAAGAGAATGCGCTAATAGCTCTCGACTATGATGAAATTACTGAAGATACAACGCATATGGAGATTTCTCCCATATTTCTCTTTGGTGTTACAACCTCTGTAATCCCGTTTGCCGAGCACAATCAATCTCCCAGAAACTCTTATGAAGCTGCTATGTCGAAACAAGCTTTGGGATATCCATTCTCTAATATAAGGGATATGTTCCTTACAAGAACTCATCTCCTTCACTATCCACAGAAACCTCTGGTTGAAACCTTCTCCATAAACCTCTCTAAAATCGATAAAAGACCCATCGGGCAAAATTTCATTGTAGCGGTTCTCTCCCATCCATATAATATGGAGGATGCCCTAGTGTTGAACAAAGCTTCTGTAGAGCGTGGGTTAGCGAGATCTACAACTTACAGAGTCTACGAAGCAGAAACTCGCACATATTCTGCAGGTGACAGAGACAGAATAGAGCGGCCAGATCCCAATCTTCGAGGTTACAGAGGCGATGAGTTTTATGTACATTTAGAGGAGGATGGCCTTATATCTGTTGAGACTCCTGTTAAAGGTGGTGACGTCCTCATAGGAAGGACAAGTCCACCTAGGTTCTTTGAGGAGTATCGTGAACTTGCTATGAAGACTCCGACTAGAAGAGATACCTCTGTTGCCCTGGCTGTAAATGAAACAGGTATTGTGGATGCCGTTGTGATAACTGAGCCTCAAGAACCATCCTCTTTAGTTATAAAAGTAAGAGTAAGAGACACCCGTATACCAGAGGTAGGTGATAAGTTTGCCTCTAGACACGGTCAGAAAGGAGTTGTTGGCCTCCTAGTCCCTCAAGAAGATATGCCCTTCACAGAGTCCGGCATCGTCCCTGATGCTCTGCTCAATCCCCATGCTATTCCATCAAGGATGACTGTAGGTCATTTCTTGGAATCGATGACCTCTAAAGCGGCTGCTGCAGAGGGGAAAATCCTTTCAGGTACTCCCTTTATCCATACACCCGTTGAAGAAGTCAGAAAACTTCTCATCAAACATGGTTTTCATCCTGCTGGCCATGAAGTTATGATCAATGGTATAACTGGAGAAGTAATGGAAACTGAAATATTCATCGGCATGGTCTACTACCAGCGTCTACATCATATGGTGAAGGATAAGATTCATGCCAGAGCAAGAGGGCAGATTCAATTACTTACACATCAACCGACGGAAGGTAGAGCGAGAGGCGGTGGCCTTAGATTCGGCGAAATGGAACGTGATTGTCTTGTAGGTCATGGTGCTGCAAGACTTCTTCTGGATAGGTTACTCGAAAAATCCGATAAAACAGTAGTTTATATCTGTGAAACATGTGGTCATATCGGTTACCTAGATGCGAGAAGACGTCAATATGTATGTCCTATCTGTGGTCCTAACGCTAAGCTTTCTGCGGTCTCCATGTCGTATGCATTTAAGCTTCTCCTTCAAGAATTGACAAGTATGTGCATACTTCCTCGCATTAAGTTAAAGGAGAGAGTGTGAACATGAGCGTATCTGAATATAAATCTGTGAGGGGCATCAAGTTCGGCATTCTATCCCCTGAAGAAATACGGAAGATGTCAGTAGTTGAGATAGTTTCTGAAGAAACATATGATGAGGATAATTTGCCAATACCTGGTGGCGTAATGGATCTGAGATTAGGTACAATAGAGCCGCGTCAGAGATGCAGAACTTGTGGCAACTTTTCTGATAAGTGTCCTGGCCATTTTGGTCATATAGAACTTCCCAAACCAGTTATACACGTCGAGTTCGCAAAGATTATCTATAATCTCCTCCAGTCTATTTGTCGGAGTTGTGGAAGGCTTCTTCTCACCGACTCCTCAAGGCAGCTCTATCAAGAGTCTATTCAAAGATATAAAGAAGCCTTAGGTGAGGTTCCTAACTTTCTATATGATAGTATTATACGAACTGCCAGGAAAATGTCTCGATGCCCTTACTGTGGTGCAGAGCAATATACTATCCGTTTCTCTCCTCCAACAAACTTTACAGAAGAAACTCCAAATGGAGTTACGAGATTAACTCCCGAAATAATTAGGGAACGCCTCGAAAGAATCCCTGATGAGGATTGTAAACTTATTGGCATAGATCCTAAATCTGCCCGGCCGGAATGGATGGTTCTGCAGGTCTTACCTGTCCCACCTGTAGATGTTAGGCCGTCAATTACATTAGAAAGTGGTCAGAGATCTGAGGATGATCTTACACACAAATTAGTTGATATTATTAGGACTGTGAGCCGTCTCAGAGAATACTTGGAGAGTGGAGCTTCTCCCCTTATTGTACAAGATTACGCTGATTTGCTTCAATATCACGTAACCACATACCTAGACAATGAAGCAAGCGGTATTCCTGCCTCCAAACATAGGACCGGGAAAGTTTTACGGACTCTTGCTCAGAGGCTTAAAGGTAAAGAAGGGAGATTTAGAAGTAATCTCTCAGGTAAGCGTGTGGATTTCTCCTCAAGAACCGTCATTTCCCCCGATCCCTATATTGATATAGCAGAAGTAGGAGTTCCTATACAAGTTGCGAAAACCCTTACTTTCCCCGAAAGAGTGGGAGAATGGAATAAGGAATGGCTGAAGCAGTTGGTTATAAATGGCCCTGAAAAATATCCTGGGGCCGTATATGTGATAAGACCTGATGGTGCGAGAATACGGTTAGAGTATGTGGTCGACCGCGAAAAGCTTGCGGAATCCTTGGACATAGGCTTCATCGTAGAACGTCATCTTATGAATGGCGACATAGTAATATTTAATCGGCAGCCATCTCTTCATAGGATCTCTATTCTCGGGCATAAGGTTAGGGTTTTGCCCTATAGAACCTTTCGGATTAACCCTGCAGTGTGTCCGCCATACAACGCGGACTTTGATGGGGATGAAATGAACCTTCATGTTCCACAGAGCCTTGAAGCCGCCACAGAGGCGCAAAGCTTAATGGCTGTACCTCAGCACTTTATAACTCCCCGCTACGGTGGCCCTATTATTGGTGCTATAAGAGACTTCATAACAGGCGCCTTTCTTTTAACTAGAAAAGACACGAAGTTAGCAAGATCTGAGGTCTCTACCCTTCTCTACGAAGCTGGTTTAACATTCCTTAAGTTACCTAAGCCCGCTATCTCAAAGCCAAAGCCCATGTGGACTGGAAAACAAATATTCAGCCTTCTTCTCCCAAAGAACTTTAATTTTGTCTCAAAGGCCAATATTTGTGTTAAGTGTGATGAATGTAAAAAGGAGAAATGCGAATATGATGCATATATAGTAATCAAGAACGGAGAACTGCTTTCTGGCGTAATAGATAAGGCGAGCATCGGTGCAGAGAAGCCTGAAAGTCTCTTCCACCGTATTATCCGTGAATACGGCTCTGAGGAGGCACATCTATTTTTAAACCGTCTAATAAGGCTTGTTACAGCATTTCTGAATCTTAGGGGCTTCACTTATACTTACAGTGATCTCGATCTGCCGGCTGAGACAAGAAGGAAAATCCATAAGCGAATTGAAGAAGCTGAGAAAAAAGTTGAGCAACTCATTGAGAAGTACCGAAGGGGCGAGTTAGAACCGTTAAGAGGACTTTCTCTTGAAGAGTCTCTAGAAGCATATATTATGAATGTGCTTTCCGATGCGAGAAGCGATACTGATACTCTTGCCTCTTCCTCTCTCGGTCTCGACAACAATGGAGTTATAATGACTCTCTCGGGAGCTAGAGGATCTATTGTTAATATCGGTCATATTGTGGGTTGTCTGGGGCCACAGTCTATAAGAGGCCAGAGAATACGGCTTGGGTATAGGGATCGAACGCTACCACATTTCCGTTGGGGTGACATAGGTGCAAGGGCCCGTGGTTTTATTTCGTCGAATTACAAGGATGGTTTGAACCCTATTGAATTCTTCTTCCACGCTATGAGTGGTCGGGAGGGGTTGGTCGATACCGCTGTTAGAACACAGCAGAGCGGTTATCTTCAGAGGCGTTTGATACATGCTCTAGAGCTTCTGAGAATAGAATATGACGGCACCGTGAGGGATCCGGAAGGAAACATCATCGAATTCTTGTATGGGGATGATGGTGTGGATCCCAGCAAAAGCGATCATGGAAAGGCAATTAATATAGAAAGGGTGGTAGAATGCTTCAAATTAACTCTTAAAGGGGGAGGAAGATGTAGAAAGAGAGAGGTGACGAAAATAGTAAACGAGAAGGCTAAAAATATTCCACAAGCCATGAGAGACGAGCTCATAAAGGCTGTGCTTAAGTTTAGGATACCGGAAAAAGAAATTCCATCTCTTATCAAATTAATTCAGGATGCCTACGAAGCCTCTCAAGTAGACCCTGGTGAGGCAATAGGTATAGTTGCAGCTCAATCAATCGGTGAACCTGGCACTCAAATGACGTTGAGAACCTTCCATTATGCTGGTGTTAGGGAAGCCGATGTAACTCTCGGCCTTCCTCGTCTAATCGAAATCCTAGATGCCAGAAAATCTCCTAAGACCCCCTCTATGACCATTTATCTGAATGAAGAAAATAGATCCTCCAGAAGTGCTGCACTCAAAATAGCTAGAAAACTAGTCTATACCACTTTAGGCGATGTCGCCTCAATTGAAATGGATTACCTTACAGACTCCATTTTAATTAAGCCTATTAAGGAAAAGATGCATAAAAGAGGCATAAAATCTTCTGAAATACGTCATGTGATCAATAATCTGGATTATGAATATGAATATACTGCAGAGGGCTTCTTCAGGTTAAAGGAGCTTGAAATAGCCGACAAGGGGACCTCCTACATTACAAAAGTTATACAGAAATTAAGTAGAACTCCTGTTTCTGGCATAGCTGAAATTAAACGTGTAACTGTGAGCAAAAAGGGAGACGAATGGGTAATTTTCACTGATGGTTCTAACCTTCGTGAAGTCTTAAGAGTTGAAGGTATTGACCCGTACAGGACAATAACAAATGACATATTCCAAATATATGAAGTATTAGGAATAGAAGCCGCAAGGACTGCTATAATAAATGAGATAATGAGTACCTTGAACTCAAGCGGTTTGGATGTTGATATTCGACATATAATGCTTACTGCCTCCTTAATGACACATACAGGTAAGATCCGTCAGATTGGTAGGCACGGTGTGAGTGGTGAGAAGAAGAGTGTCCTGGCAAGAGCTGCTTTTGAAAGAACTGTACCCGTACTTGTGGAAGGTGCTATAAAAGGATCCTTAGATGAGCTAAAAGGTATGACGGAACGTGTGCTTGTAGGTGAGGAAATCCCTATAGGAACGGGTGTAGTAGAACTTTATTTGTCCCTGGAACAAAAAGGAGGTGGGAATAAGTAATGTCTCTTCCTGTTCTAGAGGAACAGATTTCCTTAGCCACACGCTCAGGCAAATATGTGGCAGGTTACAGGGAGGTCTATAAATCTCTCTCAACTGCACATGTGGAGGTAGTTATTATTGCCAAGAATGCTCCACAGAATCTTCGTAGAGAAATACTCGATCTCTGTCGATTGAGTGAGACTCCCTTTATAGAGTATCAAGGAATGGCAAGTAGATTAGGTCGTCTCCTAGGAAGACGGCATCCAGTAGCCTTTGTTGCCTTTAGAAGCATTGGTGACTCAAACCTTCTGGAGGTTTTAAAAGATCTTGGCAAGTAGAGTCTCCTACACCGCTCATGAATTACGTCTCATAAACCTATTTGAAGATATAACTTCAACTCACGTTATTGATTGTATACTTGAAGATGATACAATAATCTTTATAATAGAACCGCCCTCTTCAACGTTCTCTAATATACTCTCTAACACTAAAATACTTTCAAATATGCTTAGGAAAGAGATCATAGTCGTTGTTTACTCTGAGGACCCAATTTCCTTTACAAAGAATTACTTTGGCTCTGCATCTGTCAGGGCAGTGAAGTATAGAACAACCCCTCTGGGTGAGAAACAACTTATAATGTATGTGGAGCCTCAACATCGAGGTAAAGTAATCGGCCGAGGGGGAAGAAACGCCGAGAGGTTTCGAAAACTTGTAAAAAGGTATTTTGGGATTAGCAAAGTATATATTAGGTAGTTCGGGACAGTTTAAGAAGTTAGAGAAAAATGGGAAAGGGTGCAAATGGTGAGTTTGCAGCAAGAAACCTTCGGAGAAAACGGCAAAAATTTAGATGGAGCGATCAATATTATAAAAGAAGAATGCTGAGACTTAAAAAGCTCTATGATCCTCTGGAAGGTGCTCCAATGGCACGTGGCCTGGTTCTTCGGAAAACTGGTATAGAAAGCAAGCAGCCTAATAGTGCAGTAAGAAAGTGTGTGAGGGTACAGCTCATAAAGAATGGTAAGGAAGTCACTGCATTTGTTCCAAAAGATGGTGCCTTAAACTTCATTGAAGAACGAGATGAAGTTCTGATAGCAGGTATTGGAGGTTCACGTGCGAGATCTATGGGGGATCTGCCTGGTGTAAGATATAAGGTGATAGCTGTAAATGATATTTCTCTAGACGCCTTATGGAAAGGTAAACGTGAAAAAGGTAGGAGATAGAATTGTCAGAGGAACGTTCTCTTCCTAAATTGTTAATCTTTGGGAAATGGGATCCATCTGAGGTCGTGGTAAACGACAAAACCCTTAGGAATGTTATCTCTCTGAAACCTGTACATATACCTCATTCCTCTGGAAGACACGAGCATGAACCTTTTAGAAAACTTGAGTTGAATATTGTCGAAAGGCTAGCTAACAAACTTATGCGGGGAAGACGTAACTGTGGTAAAAAATCAAAGGTTATGAAATCCGTCGAGGCCGCCCTAGCTATTATACATCTTGAAACTGGAGAAAATCCATTACAAGTCCTTGTGAAAGCAATAGAAAACTCCGCTCCTAGAGAGGATACTACACGGGTAAGTTATGGGGGGATAATATATTTTCGTGCTGTGGATGTCTCCCCCACCCGTCGTGTTGATCTAGCCCTCAGATACATCGCTGAAGGAGCTAAGATGAAGGCTTTTAACAATCCTAAAACCCTCGCAGAAGCCCTGGCTGAGGAAATCATGTATGCAGCGAAGAAGGATGCTACATATAGTTATGCAGTCGCAAGAAAAGAAGAATTAGAACGTCATGCTTTAGCATCAAGATAGAACTACCGTAGTTCCTTGAAAAAGGTTAAAATAGTAGTTTTCTTACCTTTACACAATAAGGTGAAAAGTAGATGAGTTCAAGCTCCAAACCACATCTTAATCTCGTGGTGTGTGGACATGTAGACCACGGCAAAAGTACAACTGTAGGACATCTGCTCTTTCTTACAGGGTATATCGATGAACGTAAGATGTCAGAACTGGCTGCAGCTTCAGCAAAAACTGGATTAGGTGAGACCTTTAAGTTCGCCTGGGTTCTTGACAAATTGAAGGAGGAACGTGAACGAGGCATGACCATCGACACCATGTATGTAGAGTTTGAAACACCAAAATATTATTTCACAATTATCGATGCTCCAGGGCACAGAGACTTCGTGAAAAATATGATTACTGGCGCAAGTCAGGCAGATGCTGCTCTTCTTATAGCCTCAGCGAAGAAGGGAGAATTTGAAACTGGCATAAGCCCAGAAGGTCAAACTACTGAGCACGCATTTCTCCTATTTACCCTGGGTGTAAGCCAGATTGTAGTGGGAGTAAATAAAATGGATGATCCTTCAGTGAATTGGAGTAAAGAACGATTTGAAGAAGTGAAAAAAGCTATTGAGGAACTTCTTACGAAGATAGGCTTCAACCTGAAGAAGTCACCTATCCCCATTGTTCCGATAAGCGGATGGACAGGTGATAACCTAGTCAAAAAGAGCGAGAAAATGTCTTGGTACGACGGTCCGACCTTAATAGAAGCCCTAGACTCTGTGAAGCCTCCTGCCAAACCAATAGATAAACCACTCCGTATTCCAATTCAAGATGTATACTCTATTACCGGCGTTGGAACTGTGCCCGTAGGGAGAGTGGAGTCAGGAGTATTAAAGCCAGGCGACAAGATAATTCTGATGCCTTCCGGTAAGACTGGTGAAGTAAAATCCATTGAGATGCATCATAAAAGATTAGAGAAGGCCGAACCTGGGGATAATATTGGCTTCAACGTAAAAGGCATCGCCAAAAACGAGATACGGAGAGGCGATGTAGTTTCCCATCCAGAAACTCCTCCAACAGTAGCGAAGGAATTCATAGGACAGATTATTGTGATATACCATCCTACTGCCATAGCTGCTGGATATACTCCTGTGCTTCATGTCCATACTGCACAGGTGGCATGTCAATTTGTTGAGTTGTTGAAGAAATTTGACCCCAGAACTGGCGCCGTACTCGAAGAAAATCCACAATATCTAAAAACCGGAGATGGGGCTCTTGTGAAATTCAGACCAGTAAGACCTGTATGTATCGAGAAATATGCTGAGTTCCCGGCCCTCGGAAGATTTGCAATAAGAGATATGGGACGAACCATCGCGGCTGGAGTAGTAAAAGAAGTAACTGAAAAGGCATGAATAACCTAAGGAGGTATAAACTTCTCCTCTATGCCTTTCTTATTTATAATTATCATATCAAATCCGTTGCCACTGGCACTGTCTCTCTCCGCTGCAGACTTAAGTGCGTCAATAACTACCTCAGCCAAAGAGTTTAAGTCGAGGTTTTCTTTATATTTCGATTCAAACACTCCTAGGGTAACCTCAGCCCCTGTCCCTACAGCGCTATATTTGTCTTCAATTACTGATCCCACGGGATCCAGTACGTATACTGCTGGTTTATCAACATCGAAGCCTCCCACTACGATTTGAGTGAGAAGTGGGAACATTCTGTTGGCGAAAAGAAGATTTGAAATGAGTTTTGCAAGTGCATGTGCTGATATTTCTCTTCCAGTATCCATCCTAAACATGTTTGCATGATACTTTGCTTCCTTCACAATATTCTGGAGGTCTCCCATTAAACCTGCACATCCAATTCCTATCCTCTCCGTAACCTTATAGAGTTTCTTGGCACTTTTGCTCATAACAAAGGTGCCGTATGACATTCTTCTGTCAGCAGCCAGAATAACCCCGTCAGGACATCTTGCACCGATTACCGTTGCACCAGGAATATAGTATCTTTCACCCATCTCCCTTATCATAACCTTAACTTGCGTGACCATATATATTATTACCGTTTTCCCACTCCTT
>Ga0164310_10001448_pt1 | contig 13393 bp, 12 predicted proteins | sample GuaBasSedimGuay1_FD_121795 | JGI IMG/M metagenome (GOLD analysis project Ga0164310, IMG submission 121795) | Subseafloor sediment microbial communities from Guaymas Basin, Gulf of California, Mexico - Guay1, Core 4569-9, 0-3 cm | ecosystem: Environmental > Aquatic > Marine > Hydrothermal vents... | reverse complement strand
GTAAAGGACAGGGAAATTATGAAGCGCTCTCCGACGTAGATGTTCCTATATTTTTTCTGTTCAAGGCAAAGTGTGAAGTTATTGCAAGAAACATCGGTGTAAAGAAAGGTGATATTGTTTTGAAGTACTCTGTACGGAAAGATGATTTAGCAAAGAAACGAATATTTTCTTAAAACACACAAACTTACGATCTGCGGCAGGTCTTTTGACTTGCCGCATAAATTGCCTGATGTTTTCGGTGATCAGAAAGGCAGTCATTCCCAGGTCTGAAGTTCGTATCCTTTGGGAAGATGAGCTGTGCCTTTCACACATGGCAAACTCGTGGCTTCGTGAACTTTTTCTATGATCTCGTTGATGTTCTCGCAAAATCCTCCGTCTCTGGCTACCCAGCCTTCAGAAGTTTTCTTTGCGAAAGTGCAGGTGCAGAAATGGATTACTTCGGCTCCTTTGGCTTTGAGGATTTTTGCAAGATCTTCCGTTTTTTCTCCTGGGCAGTGGCAGGTAAAAACCCCCATGAGTTCGCAGTCCTCATAAATCTTAAACCCTTCTATTTTGTTTTTCAGGCTGCGGAAACAGTTGGTTAGGGGGCATCTGTCCATGTTCTTCTCACATCGAATAATTCCTATCTTTTTCATACTGTGCCCTCCTGTTTGATTTAAATATGTTCTTGGGATCCATCGTTGATGTTCATTATAAAACAAAAGTGTCTTTAATCGTAGCCTTTTTAGGACTAGTCAGATATTTTTCTAAGCCAAGACCTTTATCCTTCGAATATACAGTGTTTTTTGAGTAATATACGGTATTTTTTTCTTGACAATGTTTATATGGCCAAATATAATTAGGCATTCCTAACTAAGGAGGCTATTATGAACTCTACTGTTTTCCTAAGTGCCAGCCTGGAAGATTATTTGGAAGCAATATTCCACATAGTCAAAGAAAAACAAGCAGCAAGAGCAAAGGATATAGCGGAACGACTCAAAGTTAAGGGCGCATCTGTTACCGGTGCTTTGCGGTCTCTGGCTGAGAAAAAGCTAATAAACTACGCTCCTTACGACATCATAACTTTAACATCTGAAGGAAGGAAAATTGCTGAAGAAATTGTTAGACGCCACGAGGTCTTGAAAGAATTTTTTTTGAACGTTCTTGCACTTGAAGAAGAAGAAGCAGAGGAGTGTGCCTGCAAGGTAGAACATGTTATCTCACCTGCTGCCCTTGAAAAGTTAGTGTGTTTTTTGCAATTTATCGAAGTTTGTCCAAGAGGGGGGAAAAAGTGGATTAGAGGTTTTTGGTACCAGTGTGAACATGGACAGACAATGGATAATTGTGAGCACTGCGTTGAGTTGTGCTTGGAAGAGCTCAGAGACAAAAACAAGAAAATGAAAGGAGGAAAAGGAATGGTTATTCCGCTCACGGCATTGAAACCAAATAGCAAGGGGAGAATAGTCAAGATAAAGGGGCGAGGTGAGGCTAACAAGAGGATAGTGGATATGGGAATAACTCCGGGTGCCTTAGTTGAGGTTGAAAGGGTTGCACCCCTGGGAGATCCAATAGAGGTGAAAATAAAAGGTTATCACTTATCTTTGCGGAAAGAAGAAGCTTCCAATATAGACGTGGAACTTCAGATATAAGGGAGAAAAGGTGTGAAGATGCAGAATGAAAAGTGCCAAATTCCGCTGACAATGGTGGGTGAGGGGGAACGTGTGAAGCTCTGTGGGGTTAATGCTGGACGATGTTTGCAGTGCCGTCTTGCTTCAATGGGATTGGTGGCAGGGGCTGAGATACAGGTTGTAAGAAATTCTTTCCGTGGCCCTTTTGTCGTAAAAGTGGGAAATTGTCGCCTGATTCTAGGGCGTGGAGTGACGCATAAAATAATGGTGGAATAATTTTTTTGTCATGTATGTTAGGTTAGCCTAATAATATAAGGAATGCTTAATTTATTGTGGAGGTGGCAAATTGTCATGAAGAAAATAACTGTTGCTCTAGCGGGAAATCCTAACTCCGGAAAAACAACAATTTTTAACAATCTAACCGGAACCAGGCAACACGTAGGAAATTATCCGGGTGTAACCGTAGAGAAAAAGGAAGGAGTGTGTAGATACCAAGAATACGAAATCAAGATAGTAGATTTGCCTGGCACCTACAGCCTCACCGCTTACTCTACCGAAGAGATCATTGCAAGAAATTTCATAATAGAAGAGAAACCGGATGTGATTGTGGACATATTGGATGCTTCAAATCTTCAGAGAAATCTCTACCTTACAACACAGTTCATGGAACTGGGAGTTCCGTTGGTGCTAGCGCTCAATATGGCAGATGTAGCAAAAGCCAGAGGGATTAAATTTGATTTAGAGAAGCTTTCCCATTTCTTCGGGGCACCGGTAATACCGACAGTAGGAAATAGGGGCAAAGGAATGGATGAACTTCTCGAAGCCATTATTGCGGTTGCTACTGGGAAATTCAAGAAAAAACACATGCCAATCAACTACGGAAAAGAGCTGGAGAATGAAATAAACAACATTGAGAAGATAATATCGGAAAAAAAGAAAAACGAGTGCAGAAAATACGGAGCAAGGTGGGTTGCAATTAAACTTCTTGAAAACGATGAAGAGGTCAGGAGACTATTTAACTCGCAAGAGGTTCTTTCGGAAGTTGATGAAAGGGCTCGCCGCCTTGAGAAACTTTTTGGGGATCCGCCAGAGATAATTCTTGCTGATCGTCGCTATGGGTTTATATCCGGCGCTTGCCAGGAAGCTGTCCGAAGTACCGTTGAATCCAGGTATACAATGTCTGACCGTATTGATTCTATTGTCACTAATAGAGTTCTGGGTATCCCAATATTCCTGGGGCTTATGTATCTGGTTTTTCAACTTACTTTTACACTTGGTGATCCTCCTATGGGTTGGATTGAGAACTTATTTGGCTGGCTCAGTGAAATTGTTGCAAGTTGGTGGCCAGCGGGCTCTGAGAGTGCCCTAAAGTCGCTTCTGATTGATGGAATTATAGGAGGAGTCGGAGGTGTTGTTGTCTTCCTCCCAAACATTTTGCTCCTTTTTCTCGCTATTGCGGTGCTGGAAGACTCAGGTTACATGGCGCGTGCGGCCTTTATCATGGACAGGGTAATGCACAAAATTGGGCTGCACGGGAAAAGTTTTATTCCCATGTTAATCGGTTTCGGTTGTTCGATACCGGCAATTATGGCTACCAGAACCCTTGAGAATGAAAAAGACCGGCTTACCACCATTTTGGTTACCCCGCTTATGAGCTGTGGGGCACGACTGCCCATATACGCTCTCATTATACCTGCTTTCTTCCCAACGAAATTATATGGTCCAATGTTGTGGACAATCTATGTAGTTGGGATCCTCATGGCAATAATCATGGCAAAGGTAATTCGTTCGACCCTTTTCAAGGGAGCTTCCACTCCCTTTGTTATGGAACTGCCGCCGTACAGACTTCCCACGCTGAGAGGAATTCTGATTCATGTGTGGGAACGGTCGTGGCTTTATCTTAAAAAAGCTGGGACCATAATTCTCGCAATATCTATTGTTTTGTGGGCTGCCACTAATTATCCCAAGAAGTCGGTCTATGAACACGATTATGGGAAAATGTTGAGTTCAATAGAAACTGAGTATTTGAATAGAGTGGGGAGCTTGGGTGAGAAATTGGGAGTAACCCTTGATCCTCAAGTTATGGCAGCGATCCTGGAAGGGGATAAAGACGCCTTAGGAGAAATTTCAACAAGGAAGAACCTGTTAGATGAAATTGTACGGATGGAAAGTTTGATTCAAGAAGCGAAAAAGCAGTTCATGACTACGATTGAAGTGCAAGGGATAGAAGAAGGGACTGCTGAATATCGTTCCCTTCAAGATCAACTTGCTAATACGTTGGAGAAGATTAAGGGCAACAATCCGAAGGTTTACGATGCCGTTATTGCATATCTTGAAGAGATAAAACCTCAATACGAGGAACGTCTCATGGAAATTGAGAATCAGAAAAAGGCAGAGGAGCTTGCTTACTCTTTAGCAGGAAGGATCGGACATCTATTGGAGCCGATCTTACGTCCAATGGGCTTCGACTGGAGGATTGGTACGGCGCTGATAGGTGCTTTTGCAGCAAAGGAAGTATTTGTTGCTCAAATGGGAATTGTCTATTCCGTTGGTGAGGCCGATGAAGAGTCAGAAACCCTGAGAAAGCGCTTGCAAGCTAGCTATAATCCTCTAATTGGATTTTGCATTATGCTCTTTTGCCTCATCAGTGCTCCGTGTATGGCTACAATAGCAATCACCAGGAGAGAGACCAACTCTTGGAAGTGGGCTATGGTTCAGCTTGTTGGTCTCACCGTACTTGCCTGGATTATCACAGCTAGTGTGTATCAAATAGGCTCAATCCTAGAGATTGGGTTTAAGTAGGGAGATAAAGATGCAGATTATTATAGTTATCGGAATAGTAGCAATAGCACTCTCGGTACTAATTAGGGGGATTTACTTAGCGTTAACCGGGGAAAAGGGATGTAAATGTGCGAATGGCTCCTGTCCGTTTTTGAATGATGAGGGGTACTGGTGGCACCAAGACATTCCATGTACTACAGGTGAAGAAACGGATGAATGCACCAAATAGAGCGGCTCGATGATAGTTGAAAAGAGTAGAATTTGCAAGAAAAGAAATACTCCAGAGTGTTTAATCAACCTTAAGTATATCAGATTGGAGAAAATAATGATTGGTTCAAGATGTAAGATTATTGGAAAACGTCAAATAGAAAATTCTGAGAGACGATTAGAAAAGTCCTTTCCAAACAGCCTGAATCTTTGCATGTTGGATAAATCCTGCCAGAGAATAAGGCTTTTTTTAGAGCAAATGAGGCATGTAGTGGATTGTACGGAGCATGCGTTGACAGAATTTGTGGAAGTTCAAAAAATGGAGTCGATAAGATCGTTGGCTCAAGGTCTTGCGCACGACCTGAGGAACCTCCTCGTTGTTATTCTGGCGAATACACTAAAGATAAAGAAAATTGCAGGGAGCAAACAAGAAGTAGCAAATTCCTGCCAAAATATTGAGCAAATAGGGATGCGGATTGAAAGTTTGTTGGAGAAATTGGCTATTTTGGGGGATGCTTCGTCTACCGGAAACCTTCCTGAAATTGACCTGATTGCCGAGATTGAAGCATGTCTCAAGACTTATGAAATTTCGCTTCCAGAAAAGATAGAACTTAAATATGAACCTCAGGCAGATTTGCTTCCGGTTAGGCTAACGCTGGATGAACTCTGGCGAATCCTGACAAATCTCTTAAGTAATGCCGTAGAAGCAATAGAAGGCCCGGGAACCATAAGACTCACTGTCACGCGCAAAAGGGTGGATATGGAGTATTGCAAACTTCACGGAAATGCATATCCCGGTATGTTTGCAACACTAAGAGTCGAAGATACAGGAAAAGGCATACCACCACCAATTAGAAGTAAGATATTTGATCCTATGTTTACAACTAAATCTCAAGAGACTTCAAGAGGTTGGGGGCTTTCCATTGTTTACTCTGTCGTGAAGAATAGGGGGGGATGGATTGATGTTGTTAGCGAGTGTGGGGTCGGCACAACTATAGAGGTGTTTATCCCCATTATAGCTTCGTAAATAACAAATGACTCTCCCTTAGATGTTATGAATTTTGTCAAGTTTTTATAAGGAGGAAGTTATGAAGATGAACAGATGGTTGTTTTTGGTCTTATTGCTTTCGTTGTTGTTTGTTATGGTAGCGTCAGCTTCTGCAGATGAAAACAACGCCACAGAGCTGAAAGAATTGCTCCGAGTTACAAAAGAACTTCGTCAGAGGGTGGAGCAGCTTGAAAAGAAACTCCAGAAATACGAGGCAAAAGAGCAGCAACTAGAAGCAAAGCAACAGGAACTGGAAAAAGCAAAGGAAGAAGTAAGTGGAATAAAAAAAGCGCTGGGTAATCTGGAATTTGCCGCTGATATTACCATGGTCGCTCAAGGAACCATTAACAACGATGATAATGCGAAAAGAGCGGGTTCAGAAGGAAAAGACAAGGTTGATGCGGCCTGGTCAATGGACTTTGATATAACGAGCAAAATAGGTGAAAGCGGAACAGGGTTTTTAAAGCTCGAGGCCGGTCAGGGTTATGGTGTAAACGATGAAGTGGGTGCAATCTCCGGCATAAACGATGATGCACCGGAAACCGAAGATCCTACTGTAGAAGTCACGGAAGCGTGGTATGAGCATGCTTTTGGCTCTGTACCTCTGGTTGCAACCGTTGGAAAAGTTGATCTCACTAATTATTTTGATGCCAACGAAGTAGCAAACGACGAAACCATTCAGTTTCTATCATCTGGTTTTGTTAACAACATGGCCGTTGAGTTCCCGGACGATAACGGACTGGGCTCAAGGATCACTTACTCACCAACCGAACTGGTGGACATAAGTTTAGGTTGGGGGGAGGCTGATTCCAACTTCGAGAATATTGTTGATGATGGATTTGGGATTTTTGAACTGGACCTGAAACCGACATTATTTGGGAAACCAGGTAATTACAGGGTTTACACGTGGGTCAATGGTTATAATCACTACGACACCGGAGACTTGAAAGATGTAGTTGATGGCACGAAGACAATCGGTGATGCAGATGATGACGAAAATAACTGGGGAGTTGGCTTTTCTTTTGACCAGATTGTATTCAAGGACGTTGCCTTGTTTCTTAGGGGCGGTATCATGGATGATGATGTCGTGAGGTATGATGAAGACAGCGGAGAGCTAGATGGTCCACCTATGAAAGGTGCAATAAGTGGAGGATTCCAGGTTGGCGGTTCTTATTGGGGCCGTGGAGACGACAGGTTTGCCGTCGCATTTGGAAGCGTGTTCCTCGATGATGAGCTCGAAGGTGAATATGGCCTGCCGGATGATATTGCTGATGAACTTCACCTGGAGGTCTATTATACTCTCTCGCTGTTCGAAGGTGGCCTGGAATTCTCCCCGGACTTACAAGTTGTCTGGAACGCGGGCGGGGATGATAATGCCGATACTGTAGCCGTTGGTGGCGTAAGAATGCAGATAAATTTTTAAGAAACACCTCTACCTCCTGGACCGGGGATTCGAATTTTAGGCCTCCTCAAACATTCCCGGTCCTTTTAACGATTCTTGATACAAGTTTCGATCTGATTTCTCAGAGAACATCTCAAATATACATGTGATGTACCTTTTAAGGTCAATGTTTTTTCTTTTCCTTGGTTTTAAAACTTCCCTATACCAGAAGAGAACTTCTCGCTTCTTTCCCATGGTTTTCTATTGATTAGCTTTTGGATTTTCGGAAAAGATTTTCAAAAATTGTGCTTTTAATACCGGTTTTATTTTTGTATTTTTATGTGAAACTGGAAAGGAAAATAGATTGTAATATCAGATCTTTTCTGGTTTATTCACTGTGTATTAGCTGGAGTAAAAAAATGGTCAAGAAGCGCAGAAAGAGACAAAAGCCTACGATTCAAGACTCACAAATTAAGGCTCAAGCCGGACTTCTTGTTGATCGTCTAATGGCCCAGAATCCAAATGGCGAAACCTTGGGACATTTTTTGGAATCTCTTAAGGATACGCTCGCTTCAAACAGGGAACTGGCAATAGCTTTCGTGGAAGAACTGGGAAAACTAAAGCTGGAAATCGCTGGAGACGTCTTTAGAGAAATAGAAGAGCTTTTTGAAGACAAGAAGTACAGAAAGGCAGTAAAACGAGCACATTTCAGACTTGTTCAGAAGGGTATTTTGAAAGAAGAAGAACCGGAAAAAGATAGTGCAGGTACAGTTAGATACATTGTTAGCTCAGTAGATAAACCCTTGTCACTGTGTTACTTTGCAGTCCTCGAACCAATAGGGGAAGAGATGATCTTCGTTTACATGCCCGGCGGTGCCGACAAGGATACAATAGTACAGTTTGTGCTAAACCAGACAAGACAGCTTGGGCTTTTAGTATACGAGGAAGCTTATTATAAGCGAAGCATGGCAAGAGAGCTCGTGCATCATCTAGAAAATTCTTATAAAACGAAGTTCTTCGAGATACCCTTGAGCTATGCGGCGTATCTGTTTGAAGAAGGCCTGTTGCAGGGTGTTATTGAAGGAGGGGGCAAAATCAAAAAGGCCGAACGAGAGTTAAAGAAATATTTCAAACCTGATACTTTGCCGCTGGTCTATGAGCATGTTGATAAGTGCGAAGTTGAAGCTTCGAGGGAATTACTCGAGAAAGCCACCCGATTGCTTGGCGATGCAAGTTTTCCCTTGAAAGTACTCCCTCCAGAAGACGAGATACTGCCAGCAGATAAGCTGAGAAGTGTCTTTGAGAGTACTCTTATTGTCAGTCCCACAACCCGAAAAGAGCAGATGGACGACATAATGCGTGAGGCAATTGTTGATTATTTTGCGGGCAAAAAGCTGGATGGCTTTTTGAGATGTCTTGAAGAAGTGGCCCTGTACTGCTGTCTGAACAATGGAAAGGACAAGGCTCTATGCACCCTGGCCGTGGTTAAGGACCTGAAGGAAAACCGAGAAAACATATCTGATAATATATTCCTTAAAAAGCTATTTTTCAGAACGGCGGCCGTTATTTTGCGAGACGTTTTAACTGACGACGATTTCGAGTTTTACTTTGAAGAATCTTTTGACGAATTGCAAAAGACGGAGAAGGAAGAGAAACAGAGAGAGGGGCTTATCATAGTACCAAAGTAGGGAGAGAAATATAGCGAGAGGGGGATAAAATGTTAACTACACTTCAGGTAAAGTCGTCACAAAGAAGTGAAATGATTGATGTGACAGGGCAGGTGCAGACTGTGGTTTCGAAATCAGGTATAAAGGATGGTATTTGCTACCTTTACGTGCCGCATACAACCGGTGCGATAACGATAAACGAGGGAGCCGATCCAAACGTCGTTGTTGATATACTTACAACCCTGGACAGACTCATCCCGTGGAGAAACAACTACCGCCACATGGAAGGAAATGCCGCAGCCCACATCAAAACAAGCTTGATGGGCAGTTCTGAGAGAATATTTATCGACAATGGTGAACTTGTTCTTGGCACATGGCAGAGGATATTCTTCTGTGAATTCGATGGCCCAAGAACAAGAAAACTGCATGTCAAGGTTGCAAGCTTGTAGCCTGGATTGAAGCTCTGGTGTCTCCTTCGAAGGTGTTGGAAACCCTCGTAGCTTTTAGAGGAAGAAAAGTTTTCTGTTGTCGCTGAGCGAGTTGTCATTCCGGCGAAGGCCGGAATCCACTGATTCCGGGTGTTAGAGTTTCTGGATGCCGGATCAAAGCTTGTCCCTGGCTTGATCAGGGATCCGGCATGACAGACTTGGAATACTGATCTAATTAAGCAGAGGTTTCTTAAATCTGAAAATGGGATTGTTGAGGGCTGTTATAAGTATCAAATTGCCCCGAAGGGGCAGCGATCTTTTCTCCAATCGGCGTCTCCCGATTGGAGAAAAATAAACCCTACTCTGTGCACTGGTTTATTAATGTCAAGTTTTTAATAGCTGAAGTGAATGTCACCTAGCCCAATCCTGGTATTTGAGAGTCTCTGCGGCTCTGTGGTTGCACTTATTTGAAAAAAACATGAGATTTTTTTGATAATTATCTGGTGTTGGCTCTGTTGCCCTGGTTATTTCTTTTCGCTTACCATCTTGGGTTCTTTTCCGCAATCAAAATGATGCCAGTCCGTAAATCCCCACCCGTAAGACCACTGGTAAGGAACTCTAAAGCCAATGTCTTCTGCTGCGTCATAAACCCATTGAGGAATATTTCTGGCATCGATCTTATGAAGTCGATCCCTTGCAAACTGCCGCCTGGCCCGACTTATAGGGTTGGGCGAACCATCTTTGACCTCAGGAAAATCGAAAGAATTTATGTCAAACGCGCAACCTATCCGATGGTTTGATTTTCCTTTATGATGTCCATGGATTATTTCTGCGAAACTTTCACACTTTTTGGTAATAACCCGGTAGTGGAAATCTCCGTTTATTTCGTCTCTAAACTCTGCGCATGTAAACGGAGGCGGAGGCTCTTTTTCTATGGCAGCAAAGGTATCCTCACCACACCTTACAGACATTATTGGTACCCGTAGGTCAGCGCTTGCGAGCCCTTCTCTGAAAATGTACTGAAAGAACATGTACGCAAAAGGCGCGAACTCTCTTGAAACCTCAATATATATTTTTGAAGGTCGATAATGTCTCTTGTCGTTTACATTTTTTAAGCTCGGACAAAAATATACATACCCAAGATAGCGATCTTGTTTAGTGATTTCTTCCCATTTCTTTTTGAATCCGCCGTAAAGCTTGACCGTTCTTGAGTAGCGAGGAATCCATACGGGTATGGCAAGTCGAACACCTTCCCTGTACCCGTCGGAAGACTTGAGTCGTCGATAATATTCCCAGCTCCAGGGAATGCGGTGAGCTTCTATCTTTTCTGATGCGCTTTTTCTCAATTCGTACAGGTGGTCAATCCCCACGAGATCATAAGCTCGTTCAATCTTCTTTTTCCAGTCTGCCTCCCGGGCTCTCTTGCTCATGCCCCTGTAATACTTCAGTGATACCAGTTGAAGTATTCTTTTTAACCGGGTGTCCAGATATTTTTGCGAGGGTTTAAGGTATTTTGTGTAATCCTTTTCCGGCAGGGCAAACGCACTTGATGCAATGCATGTAAACAACAACAGGCACACGAATTGACAGATAAATCTCGTCGACATTTTGAGGACAATACGCCAGACATTTGGGGAAACATTCGAAGCTATCATAGTAGGGACTTTCGTTCTTAGGCAACAAACTGATGTAATTCTCGCTCAGACAGAAGTGGATTCCCTATCTCAAATTATCAGAAGATAGGTTATCCGGGTTCACATGATTGAGATTTATTAATTTTTTCAGTTCCAGCCAGTTTCCAACACGAATAAATGGATGAGGTTCCTGGTTCCATGGTTGATCAAATACAATAGGTTCAATTCCTGCTTCGTGCAACAGATAGCAAGTCTCAAGCCTGTCTTCCACAAAGTATTTTATGCCTTCCCATCTTAGTACGTCCAGTTTTTTATCCGGATTTCCCGTGGCATAGACTTTTATTCTGTCCCTGGGCACTTCTGGCAACTGGTTGTGTATCCATTTTTTGATACTTTCCCCCCAAACCCGTGCAGTCACGAAGATCAACGGGGATTTTTTAGAAAATTCGGTCAAGATTTCCGCGGCATCCGGGAAGGGTTTTGTTCTCAAGGTATTTTCGTCGTTCAGGGCCTTGCAAATTATTTCAAGTATCAGATCCTTGTCCAGGTCAAGGCACTTGCTGAGATCAAATGTTGTGATTTTCTCACGTTTTACATGCGAAAGTCCGTACTCTTTCTGTGCGATCTCAATGAAAGTATTAATAGTATCTGCAAACACCCCGTCAATATCGAAAGCCAATTCACGGGGATCAATAAATCCTGGTTCAAAAGATTTTTTCATCTAACACAAGTCCTTTTTGATAAATATGCGAGTCGAGAAATGCTTAAAAGGTTTACCTGTTTGTATATTATTCTAGATGATTCTTCTCTTTCATTACCAGAAAAAGAAATAATTTAAAACGAAATAAGCATAGCTATTGGAGAGATTATCCCTGTAATGATTGATCAAGCGGAAATATCCGGGTCAGGAACGCCCCGACAGTGGCCACTGCTGCTCCGAAATAAAAAATCCAGGAGAGAGAAAACTGGTCAGCAAGCCATCCGGATAAGACAGAGCCGGTAATGAATCCAGCGTCGAAAACGCCAGTAAAAATGGTCATCAGCACTGGCATCTCTTCGGGATTTGCCTGGTCTACCGCCAAAACATTCATTAGAGGATAAAGCAGTCCCATTCCGGCGCCATAAAGTATAGTGCAACAGAAAAATACGATAGTACTTTTGATGCCGGGCACCAGAACCAGGCCAATGGCAAATATGATGAAGGAAAAAATCGTAAAATTCTTCTTGTTGTACTTGTCTATGCTTCTTGCTACGAAAAGCCTGCAAAAAATGGCAATTGTTGCTGCAACTCCCAGAAAGCGTCCTGATGATACTTTAACGGATTCTGCCATTAAAGCGATGAAATTCAAAACCGTCGCCTGTCCCTGAACAAAGAAAACTGTTATCACAAGAACCGCCAGGAAGGATTTTTTCTTTAATACGCTTGTGAACGAATTCATCGAACTGCTTTCAGCAAGTACAATTTCTCCTGGCATAAATAGTAGTGCGAGAAAAAATCCGCAAAGAGCAAAAACTCCTTCTACCTGAAACAGGAGTGAGAAACCTTTCCACTTTATTAAGTATTCTCCCATAAGCGGCATCGTCGCAATAGCAAGAAGTATAACTGCACCCACGAAACCAAACGCTTCCCCACGCCTCTCGGCAGGAATTCTCCATGAAATTCCGGTAAACGAGGATGCTATGAAAGCTGAAAACCCAATTCCGTGAAGGCTTCTTAACCCGTAAAGGAAGAAATTTATCTCCCTGGCTATGATGTACAGGAAACCGGAAATGAAGATGATAAATAGCCCACCTACGAGCACTTTCTTTTCTCCGATTTTCTCTACCAACCATCCCATCAGCGGGCGTGAAATAACAGTCCCGGCAGGAAAAAGTCCCATTACTATGCCAATTTTTGTCTTGGTAGCACCTTCCGCTTCAAGGAAGAGAGGATAGAGATAGAAAAAAGCAATATGTGAAAAAACAAAGAAAATCAATGCATTATAAAAGAAGAATGCCCTATCAAAAAGTGTTTGCCGAATTGTGGTCTTTGACATCGATAAAGATCTTTATTTGAGTTCAGTAAGGTCGCACGAGGATGACTCTCAATTTCAAAAGATAAAGGAATAACCTGTTACCGCTGCAATGTTTTGTAGAACTTTCCCTGGTACAGATCATGTCTCTTCATGTATTCGTGTATCATATTGATGTTTCTCCTTTTTTCTAATGACCATGCGGGAGCAATCAACTCCTCGCGGTGAGGATCACCCGTTATTCTCTGGATTACGACATCCGGAGGCAAATGAGCTAGAAATTCACCTACCAGCCTGACATATGTTTCTCTATCCAGGCATTTGTATTCCCCTTTTTCGTACATTTGGTGCAATTTGGTTCCTCTTATTATGTAGAGAAGGTGAAGCTTTACACCCTGGATATCGAGATTGGCCAGGAACTTTGCTGTATCAATCATGTCTTCCGGTATCTCTCCCGGTAATCCCAGAATTACATGCACACAAATGGGGATCTGCCGTTTTCTCGTTTTTTCAACGGCCTTTACAAAATCTTCCACAGTGTGTCCGCGGTTAATAAGCTTCAAGGTTTCATCCTTGGCGGACTGTAGTCCATATTCAAGCCAGATCAGGTATTTTCGCTGGTATTCTG
>Ga0164310_10001447_pt1 | contig 13394 bp, 14 predicted proteins | sample GuaBasSedimGuay1_FD_121795 | JGI IMG/M metagenome (GOLD analysis project Ga0164310, IMG submission 121795) | Subseafloor sediment microbial communities from Guaymas Basin, Gulf of California, Mexico - Guay1, Core 4569-9, 0-3 cm | ecosystem: Environmental > Aquatic > Marine > Hydrothermal vents... | reverse complement strand
GGTTGCAGGCCACTCGCGCGAGCACCTCCGCTGCGGCACTGCGTTTCTGCTTACGCTGGTTATCCTCTCGGTACTGCTCTTCAGCGCCCTGGGACCTATGCCGCTCGGGCTGCGGATGATCACGCGGCTCCTGCTCATTCCAGTCCTGGCCTCGCTGGCGTATGAATACATCCGGCTCAGCGCCCGTCTCCACAACATCCGCTGGCTCCGCCCCCTCTTCGCCCCCAACCTATGGTTGCAAAGCCTGACCACACGCGAGCCTGATGAAGGCATGCTCGAAGTCGCTATCGCAGCCTTCGAGGCAATGCGCAGCGGGGAGGCGCAGCCCAGCGAGTTGCAAACAACGCCGGCGCCCACCTCCTAGCCACCCGAAACCATCCCGGCTATGGCTATCCGCATGAGGGGCTGGCGCTGCCGGATTTGTTGACGCCCTCCAAAGCGATGGGTACAATGCCTCCGATTGAGGTTCACCATGCCGGTACGCATCCGACTTCGCAATAAGCATTATGAAGTCCGCGCCGGGATGACCGTGCGCGATGCCCTCCGCAAGCTGGAGATCCAACCCGAATCCGTCATCCCGACTCGCGAGGGAGAGTTGATCACCGAGGATGAGATCCTGCGCGAGGGCGACGAAATCCGCCTGGTGGCGGTGATCTCCGGTGGCTGAGTTCCCTGCCCACCTCCTCATCTGGACAGGTTCCTAGCATGAAATGCCGCAAGTGCGGGGAGAAGGCCTCCCTGAACATGCGCCAGCACAAGCTGGCCCTATGCAAAGAGCATTTCCTGGCCTGGGTTCCCGAGCAAACGGAGCGATCCATCCAGCGCTACCGCATGTTCTCCCGGGACGACCGCATCCTCGTAGCGGTCAGCGGGGGCAAGGATTCGCTCTCCCTATGGGACATCCTCTGGCGGCTGGGCTACAAGGCCGATGGCCTCTACATCGATTTGGGTATCGATGGTGGGCATGGCTACTCACAAGAATCGCGCCGGCTCTCGGAGGCGTTTGCGGCCTCGCGAGATCTCCATTTGAGAGTCATCTCGGTGGAACATGAGGCCGGCGCCGCCATCCCGGAAGCCGCCGCTCTCACCCAACGCGGCCGCGAGAAGCCGTGCTCCTTGTGCGGATTGACCAAGCGCCACCTGATGAACCGCGCTGCACAGGAGGGCGGGTACAGCGTGCTCGCCACTGGCCACAACCTCGATGACGAGGCCGCGGCGCTGTTCGGCAACACCCTGGGCTGGCGAGTGGGCTACCTGGCTAGGCAAGGACCGGTGCTGGAGGCGCGCCCTGGATTGGCACGGAAGGTCAAGCCGCTATGCCGCTTCTATGAGCGGGAGATGGCTGCCTACGCGCTGTTGCGCGGCATCGCCTATATCTATGAGGAATGCCCGTATGCCGAGGGCGCAACCACCCTCTATTACAAGGAATTGCTCAACCGGCTGGAAGCCGACCGTCCTGGCGCAAAGCTATCTTTCTATCTCGGTTTCTTGCGTGCCCGAGAACATATGACCTTCCACGAAGATGGGAAAGACAAGCTTGAGCTCCATCCCTGCCCGCGCTGCGGCCAGCCCACCTCGGCGCCCGGGGAATGCGCGTATTGCCGCACATGGTCGAAGGTCCGCCTTCGGCTTGGAACAATCACAGGAGGCGAAGCATGACAGAAGCATCCGATCTGGAGGATCTCACCCTGCTCGGCAGCGAGAGCCAGCCCACCCGCAAGCTGGAGACCTTCCCAAACCACCATCCCGGAAGACGCTATATCGTCCGGCTCGAAACGGATGAATTCACCTGCGTCTGCCCGGCGACGGGACAGCCCGACTTCGCCCATATCCTGGTGGAATACATCCCGGACGAGCGCATCCTCGAGTCCAAATCCTTCAAACTCTATCTTTGGTCCTACCGCAATGAAGGCGTCTTCCACGAGCATGTTGTGAATACCATCCTGGATGATCTCGTCGAGGCTTTGAGCCCGCATTGGTGCCGCGTGGTTGGCCGCTTCAACATTCGCGGCGGGATTGGGATCACGGTCGAAGCCGAACACGGCGAGGCTGACTGATGCGCAACGGCCGCCTTTATCCGCTAGTTCTTGCCGTCTTCGTGACGGCGCTGATTGTTTCCAATATCATCGCCGTCAAGCTGGTCTCTATCTTCGGGATCACGCTTCCCGCGGCCGTGATCTTGTTCCCTGTGGCCTATATCGTGGGCGACGTGCTGACCGAGGTCTACGGCTATGGCAGGGCTCGACAGGCGATATGGATTGGATTCACGTGCAACCTCCTGGCAGTCATGGCTATCTGGATCGCCGGATTGCTTCCCGCCGCGCCCCAATGGAACGCGCAGATTTACCCAGGGCCGGAGGAGGCTTCCTTGGCCTATCGGGCCATCCTGGGGTTCACACCTCGCCTGCTCCTGGCTTCTTTTGCCGCCTATCTGGCGGGCGAATTCCTGAACGCCTTCGTACTCGCCAAACTGAAGCTCTTGACCGAGGGCCGCTACCTCTGGACACGCACCATCGCCTCCACACTTGTGGGCCAAGGCGTCGACTCGCTTGTCTTCATCAGCCTGGCCTTTGGAGGCATTCTCCCCCTGCCAATTCTTGCCTCGACCATCCTGGCACAATGGCTCTTCAAGAGTGGATATGAGGCCCTGGCCACCCCGCTGACCTATACGGTTGTCAATGCCTTGAAGCGCCTCGAGGGCCTGGACGTATTCGATCGAGAGACCAATTTCAGCCCATTGCACTTGACCTAGGCACCCAGACCTGCACCTTCAGCGGCGCCTCCTCTGAGGCCAGATCTCCCAGGAGGAGATGCCCATGAAAGACAGGCCAGGCTCCCATGCCCGGCCTGTATCATTTCCCGAAGATATCATGGGCATCAGGCTCGAAGGACGGCTCCAGGCGTGCCCTTGCCCATGAGGAAGCAAGGACCCGGCTGACCTCAAGCCGTCTCAAGATAATACTCGATCTCCCAATCCATCACCTGCGTGCGATAGGCATCCCATTCGCTCCACTTCGCCCGGGTGAAGGCCTCGTAGGCCTCCGCGCCCAGCGTGCCCTTCAGCACCTCATCCGCCTCCAGCGCCTCCAGGGCCTCGGCCAGCGACCCGGGGAGCTGCAAGATCCCCTTGGCCTCCAGTTCGGCGCGCTCCATCTCATAGATATTGAGATGGTTGACAGGGGGCGGGCAGCTCATCTCCTTCTCGACGCCGTCCAGGCCAGCCGCCAGCATGGCCGCAAAGGCCAGATAAGGGTTGCATGATGGATCCGGGCAGCGCAGTTCGGCACGGGTCGAATTCTCTTTGCCTTTGGTCTGACTGGGGATGCGGATCAGCGCAGAGCGGTTGATCTGCGCCCAGCAGATATACACCGGGGCCTCGTAGCCTGGCACGATCCGCTTGTAGGAGTTCACAGTGGGTGCCACGATGGCCGATAGAGCCTGGGCATGCGCCAGCTGCCCGGCGATGAATCCATAGGCTGTGGGGGAAAGATGGTAATCATCCTCGGCGTCGAAGAAGATGTTCGTCCCTTTCCTATCGAAAATCGACTGATGGGTATGCATCCCCGAGCCGTTCATCCCGAAGATGGGCTTGGGCATGAAGGTTGCCACCAATCCATGCTGGGCCGCCAAGGCCCGGATGGTGTATTTCAGGGTGACCACATTGTCGGCTGCGCGCAGCGCATCCGAGAAGCGGAAGTCGATCTCGTGTTGCCCCAGCGCCACCTCATGGTGGCCCATCTCCACCTCCAGCCCCATTCTGGAGAGGGCCACCATCAGCTCGGTGCGGACACGCTGAGCCTCATCGCTGGCCGAAAAGTCAAAATATCCGCCTACATCATGGGGCACAGGGTGGATCGTTTCGGGCCCGTTCTTCTTCAAGAGAAAGAATTCCGGCTCGGCCCCAACGTTATACTGCCAACCCCTCTCCTCCACCCGCTTGAGCGTCCTCTTGAGCACACCCCGTGGATCCCCCAGGAAAGGCGTGCCATCGGGAAGGTATATGTCGCAAATGATACGGGCCCGACGCCGTTCTGGCTGTGACCAGGGCAACACGGCGTAGGTTTCCGGATCAGGCACCAAACGCATATCGCTTTCCTGAATTCGTGCGAATCCCTCCACGGAGGAGCCATCGAACCAGACGCCCTCCTGCATCGCTGGCTCAAGACGGTCAAGCGGAATGTCGACGCTCTTCACCGCCCCGGTCACATCGGTGAACTGCAGGCAGACGAATTTCACCCCATCTTCCGCGGCCCGTTTCAAGATCTCGTCGCTCATTTCTGCCTCCTCTCTTCGGCGCGGCCCACCCGAGCCTTAGCGTCCCTGGGATACCTAGCCTCTAACAAAAAAGGCACGCTGGGCGTGCCGCTCGCAGGTATGCCTCGACGCCCTTCCTTTGCTTGCAGGCACGCGCCCACCTGGGGCGACTGCCTGACCACTGCGCATCCTTTTGTCCCGCCCGTCACCGGACGGTTTTGAGGCCGCGCTCTCTTGGAAGGGAGAAGGGAGCCTGTGGCGGGCTCCGGAGGCATCCGCTGATCTACTCGATTTTCCCCGAGCTTCTTGCGCCGGGTTGGCCCCGCTTTGACGCAGGGAACCTCCACCTCGTGATCTCGCGCAGCGGCGCGAGACCCATACGCTGATCTCCCACTATTCGGTTGTCAATCCTGGCCCTTATTGGCGCCCATTCTAGCAAAGTTGGGCGGGCAGGTCAATTTCGAATGCCTGCGCCGCGTACGCCCGCATGCGCAACGGCCGGCTTGCCGGCCCTACGCCTGCTTCTTCGCTCCTTCCCCGAAGGAGGCCTCAAATCTACGGTCGATCTCCTCTTCGAACCCACTGGAAAATTCCTTAAACCGGCGGATGAGACCCCGCGCCTCCGGCGACAGGCAGGCACCGCCGCCTCCTGGCCCCCCAACTTCTGTCTCGACCAGCACATGGCCAAGCGCCTTCTCCATCTCGTGAATTCGCTCCCAGGCCCGCCGGTAAGGGACTTGCATGGCTTCAGCCGCAGCGCTGATCGAGCCTCGGGCGCCGATCTCTTCCAGCAGGCGGACGCGCCAGAGGCTGATGACCACCTGACCATCCTTTTCAATCCAGAGATTAAAGCGCGGCTTCAGCATCGCCCTCTCCTTCTGGGGGAACGACCTCCATCTGCAAGACCTGCCGGGTGTCATCGCCCACGCGTGCTTCCTCCGAGATATGGAGCCCCGGCACCCAGATCACCCGATCGCCCGCTACAACCAGCGGCCAGCGGGGACGCGCCAGCTTGGGGATCTTGCGGTTCACCATCAGATCGGCCACCTTCACGCTGCCCGTCATTCCCAAAGGCCGGATGCGGTCTCCCGGCCGCCGCGGCCGGACCACAAGCAGCCCGCCCATACGATCGGTGTTCAGCCAGACCTTCCAGGGGCCGGCCTGCCGGCCAATCAATTCGGGCACCTGATCAACCCCGACCCGCTCGATTCTGAGCATCCACCCGCGGTCGAGCCGGATGGTTCCGGTCCCGGAGCGCACGCACTCCCGAGCCCCAGCGAGCTGGGGATATCCCGGGGCCGAGAGCGGATAGGCCTCCGGCATCAAGATGGCATCCTCGTCGAAATCGTAGAGGTAGAGGCCGCCAAGCATGGGTAGCGCCGTGGGCCGATCCTTCTGAAGCAGGTAGTCCAGGCCCCGCTCGATGACCTGATACCCAACATCTCGCAGGTTCGGCCGCAGGCAGTACACCGCTGCCCGCAGCAGAGCCCGTTGCAGCGCACGAGGCTTCTTCGCCAGGGCACTCGCCCGAATGCGCAGAGCCTGGGGGTCGATGGGCTCCACGATCGCGGGCCAGGATTCGTGGACGAGTTGCCCGAGCAGCTCACTCTCCGCCACCATGATTTGGCCCAGCCGCAGCAGGACCTCCCGAATGGCCGGGTTATAGCGCTCGAGCAAAGGCAGGAGTTCATGTCGCAGCCGGTTGCGGAAGAATTGCGGGTCGCGGTTGCTTGGATCGCTGAGGTAGCGCAAACCGCGGGCCTCGCAGTGCTCCTGTGCTTGAGCATGGGAGACCTGCAACATCGGGCGCACGAGCCAGATCCCCTCCGCGCCGGCAAGGCCCACCCATTGGGTGAGGTCTCGCTTAGGCAGCATCCCCCGCAGACCAGAGGGGCCGGCGCCGCGCAGGAAATGCATCAGGATCGTCTCGGTCTGGTCGTCCGCGGTATGGCCGGTGGCGATGACCTGCAGACCGCGTCGTTTGGCAGCATCCACCAGGAAGCGGTACCGCGCCATGCGGGCAGCCTCCTCCAGAGATCGCCCCGCGCTGCGCACATCCCCCTGGCCGATCACCGCCTCCAAGCCATACTCGCCCGCCAGGGAGGCGACATACTCAGCTTCACTGGCGCTTTCCGGCCGCAGTTGGTGGTCAAAGTGGGCGATCGTCAGCCGGTAGCCGAGATGGTACAGGCAATCCATCAGGCACAGGCTGTCCGCCCCACCCGAAACGCCTACCAGAACATCCTGCCCAGGCTCGAGCAGATGGTGCTGGCGGATATACCCTTCAACCTGCTGATAGAGCGACATGGCTGCGCGCATTATAGCACCGCGGCCGCGGTTTCTCTTTTGACATAAGATGCTGCTCCGCCTGCCCGAAGGGCCCCCATGGTATAATGGCGCCTTGGCTTCAACGGAGGTCTTTGACATTGTCGCTCAACCCGCTTAACTGGCTCTTGGGCCTCTTCTCCCTCGATATCGGCATCGACCTGGGGACCGCAAACACCCTCGTCAACGTGCGGGGCAAGGGCATCGTCATCAACGAGCCTTCCTGGGTGGCCATCGACAAGCGCAGCAAGCGCACGCTGGCCGTGGGCGCAGAGGCCAAGCAAATGGTCGGCCGCACCCCCGCCAACGTCGTGGCCATCCGGCCCCTGCGCGACGGCGTGATCTCCGAATTTGAGATAACCGAGAGCATGCTCGAATACTTCATCGCCAAGGCCCACGAGCAAAGCATAGTGCCGATGCCCCGCCCACGCGCGGTCGTAGGCATCCCCAGCGGTGCCACCGAGGTCGAGAAGCGAGCGGTGTACGACGCCACCATGGCCGCCGGGGCTCGCGAGGCGCATCTGATCGAGGAGCCCACCGCCGCGGCTCTGGGCGCCAACATGCCCATCGGAGAGATACGCGGCTCGATGATCTGCGATATCGGCGGGGGCACGACCGAGATGGCCGTGTTTTCGATGGGGGGCATCGTGGTCTCGCGTTCGCTGCGTGTGGCAGGAGACGAGATGGATGAGGACATCATTGCCTACATCCGCAACAAGTACAATCTGCTCATCGGTGAGCGCATGGCGGAGCAGGTCAAGATCCAGATTGGCTCAGCCTATCCCCTCAAGGAAGAGAAGACCATCAGCATTCGCGGCCGCAATTTGGTCAGCGGATTGCCGGAAGCCATCGAGGTCTCTTCGATCGAGATTCGTGAAGCCCTGGCGCACTCGGTCAAGATCATCGTCGACACTTTGCGCGACGCCATCGATGAGACACCCCCCGAGATCATCGCTGACCTGATGGAGGAGGGCATCTGCCTCGCGGGCGGCGGTTCGCAGCTTCAGGGCCTCACCGAGCGGCTTTCCAGCGAACTGCGCATGCGCGTCTGGCAGGCCGAGGATCCCATGACCTGCGTGGCACGCGGCGCAGGCCTGGTCCTCGATGATCTCGACCTCTATGGGCGCTTCCTTGTGGGCCTGGAGCGCACTCCGGGCTAGGCCCCTCTCCGTTATGGTCTCCTTCACCCGGAATCGGCCATGATGCGGAACCCCTCACCGAGGCTGCTGATCGCCTCGATCCTGATCCTGATCTCCATCGGCTTGCTGGCGCTCCATCTGGCAGGCTTTCTTCAGCCCGCCGAGGACCTGATCACGCGCCCGCTGACCGCCGTGCAGGGTTGGATCGCGCTCCGCTACAACGCACTGCGTGATCTGCTGACCTCACCACGCGACGTAGCCGCCTTGCAAGCCGAGATCGCCCGGCTCGAATCGGAAAATGCCCGCCTGCAACAAGAAATCGTTGCCTTGCGCGAGCAGGCCGCGGAGGCGCAGGTCCTGGCGGCCTTGCTGGATTACGTCCGGGCACAGCCAGAGAATCGCTATCTGGCGGCCAACGTCATCGGCCGTGATGTCAGCCCCTTCCTGCGCTCGATCCTCATTGACAAAGGCTCGGACGCCGGCGTGGCGCGCGGCATGCCGGTTGTCACCGCCCGTGGCCTGGTAGGGAGGGTCGTGGAGGTGTTCGCCAGCTACGCCCGCGTGCAGCTCATCACCGATCCAGCCACATCCGTGAACGTGAAGTTTCAATCCACAGAGGGCGGCCCCCGGCGGGAGGGGGTGCTCACCGCGCGCATCAACGGCGAGGCTTTCGTCGATTTCATCGATCTGGACGTCGATATCCAGGAGGACGAGCTGGTCTTGACCTCGGGCCTGGGCGGTAACTATCCGGCGGATATCCCCGTGGGCCGCGTTCTGAGCATCCGGCGGCGGGATTTCGATCTTTTCCAGCAAGCGACCATCCAGCCCAGCGTGGATTTCGAGAGCCTGGATATCGTGCTGGTGATCGTGAATTTCCGGCCGGTCGCGGCGCAACCGTAGGTATGAGAGCACATCGATGGGCTACCTGATCGGCGTATTCCTGCTGGGGCTGCTGGCTATCCTGCAATCCACATTGTTGGGCAACTTCCACTTCTACGATGGCCGCCCTGACCTCGCATTGCTGGCCATCATCGGCTGGGGGCTTGCGGGAAAGCCGGATCAGACGATGGTGTGGGCGTTGATCGGCGGGCTCATGCTCGATAGCTTGTCCGGCATCCCCTTGGGGGCTTCCAGCATCGCGCTGGTCGGGATCGCCTATGTCATCGGCCTCTATCGAGGGCGTATTTGGGAGCCCAACCTCCTGGCTCCCCTGGGTGTCACGCTGCTTGCATCGCTGCTTTACCACGCGTACGGGCTGGCGGTCATGTATCTAATGGGCCGCGGACCCGATTTCGGATATGCGCTGTCTAGGGTGGTCCTTCCCAGTACCTTCCTGAACCTTCTCCTGGCCCTGCCTGCTGCACAGGCGATGCAGGCGTTGCGGCTATGGATTGAGCCTCCAGAGGTCGAAATCTGAAGTAGACTCTTGAATTGCATGGCAACCGAGGCGCACGAGCACATCCCACAGCAACGGCTTCAACTTGCCTATGCGCTGATTGCGCTGGCTCTGCTGGCCTTTCTGGCGCGACTGGTCCAACTTCAATTCCTCGAATATCGGACGTATCTGGCAGACGCCGATGAGAATCGCTTCGTGGAAGTGAGCATTCCGGCGCCACGTGGCGTGATCTACGACCGGAACGGCTTCCAACTGGTCCGCAACATCCCCTCTTTTCGAGTCACGATCACACCCGCGCTCCTGCCCGACAGCCAGGCCGAGATCGACGCCATCTACGGGCGCATCTCAGAGCTGACGGGCATTCCCATCGACAAAGAGGGGCCGCCGGCCGCCCCTTGCGTTCCCGGTCGCGGCATCCGCCAATTGGTGGAGGAGGGCCTGACCATTCGTCCCTTCGATCCCTGGCCGGTGGCGTGCGACGTCGACGAGGAGGTAGCCCGTATCCTGCGTGAGGAGCAAGCCGATATGCCTGGCGTGGAGGTGATCGCCGTGCCGGTGCGCGATTACACCACCGGCGCGCTCACCTCGGCCGTCATCGGCTATCTCGGACCGATCCCGGCCGCGCTCAAGGACTTCTACGAGGAGCAGGGCTTCCGGGCGGACCGCGACAAGATCGGCTATGCCGGTGTGGAAGTGGGTTACAACGGCATGTACCAGGAGATACTGGCCGGCAGAAACGGCCTCAAGCGCGTCGAGCGAGACGTCGCCGGCCAGGTCATCCGGGAGGTGGGCACTTTCCAGCAACCCTCGCCAGGGAACAGCCTGCGGCTGACGATCGACACCCGCCTGCAGTCGGTGGCGGAGACCGCCCTGCAAAACCGCCTCGACTTCATCCGCCGCAGCGCCGGCGAAGACCGGGGCCCCCTGGGTGTGGTCATCGCCATGAACCCTCAGACGGGGGAGATCCTGGCGATGGTCTCTCTTCCAACTTATGAAAACAACCGATTCGCCCGCTTTATTCCCGAGGATTACTACCGCCAACTCGAATCGGACACTCGCGGCAACCCACTCACCAACCACGCCATTTCCAGCGAGTTCCCGCCCGGCTCCACCTTTAAGATGGTGACCGCCATCGGCGCCCTGAACGAAGGCGTGATTACACCGGAACGCAAGCTGGAGGACCCCGGCAAGATCACCATCGAGAATAAGTACTTCCCCCAGGATCCTGGCAAGGCCAAGGACTTCGTCTGCTGGAAGGAGGACGGCCACGGCCAGGTCGACTTCGTTCATGGGATTGCCTGGTCGTGCAATGTCTACTTCTACAAGATTGGAGGGGGTTATAAGGATGAGGTTCCCCAGGGCCTTGACGTCGAAGGCATCAATCTCTATGCCCCCGCCCTGGGCTATGGAGCTCCCCTCGGGATCGACTTGCCTGGTGAGCAAGATGGGCTGATCCCCGACCGGGATTGGAAGCGCATCAACCTGGGCGAAAACTGGTCCACCGGCGACACCTACAACACCGTCGTCGGGCAGGGTTTCGTGAGCGCTACCCCGCTCCAGGTGCTCACCTCGATCGCAACCCTGGCCAATGGCGGAAAGGTGATGTGGCCGCATGTGGTTCAGGAAGTCCTGGACGGCGAGGGGAACATCGTCCAGCGCTACGAGCCCTGCGTTCTCTGGGATATTGCCGATGGCGTCATCACGCCATTGGAGCAGATTGGCGCCCAATGCGACACACTTCCCGAACCGCTGCGCGATCGGATCCAGGCCAGCCGGCTCGACCGCGGCATCATAACCCCCGATGTCAACGTCCGGCCCGAGGTGATCGAGCTTGCGCAAGAAGGCATGCGTCTGGTCGTGGAAGACCCGGATGGCACCGCACATCGATATGCACGGCTGGAGACAATCTCCTCAGCCGGCAAGACCGGCACCGGTGAGTTCTGCGATGAAGTCGTGCTGCGCCGCGGCCTCTGCAAGCCCGGCGAGTGGCCCACGCACGCATGGTATGCGGCCTTCGCACCCTACGAGAACCCTGAGATTGCCGTGGTCGCCTTATCTATTGGGGCGGCGAGGGCGCCGTCACCGCCGGACCCGTGGTCAAACAGGTGCTGGAAGCCTATTTCGAACTGAAGGAGATCGACGCCGCCCGCAGCGGCTGATCCCCGCCCAGATCCGGCCGGCCAACCCCGGATTCGCTTGACATAATCATCCCGTCGGCGGCCGCCGAGGCGTTCGCTCGGCTTCCCCTGGCGTGCTATAATCGCCACTCAAAGGTCCATGGCAGCGACACTCACCATTAAAGGAATCCGCGAGGGGCTCCTGGTTAGCCTCCCCGAGGGCGACTGGACGGAAATCTCCCGGCACCTGCTCGAGACAGTGCAGGAGCAGGCGGATTTCTTCCGGGGTGCCAACTTGGCGCTCCAGGTTGGCGAACGAAACCTCGGAGCCGCAGACCTCGGCAGGCTGAGGGATGCGCTTTCGGACCACGAGGTATGGCTGCGGGCGGTGCTCACCTCCAGCGATGTCACCAGGGAGGCCGCCGCCGACCTGGGCCTGGAACAGGCCCTGCGCCCGGAGCGGCCGCCGGCAGGCGAGGAGTTGGAACCTCTCGATGCCACCTTGCCCATGGAAGAAGCGGTCCTGGTGGAGCGGACACTGCGTAGCGGCCATAGCTTGCGACATCCCGGCCATGTTGTGGTGCTGGGCGATGTCAACCCCGGAGCGGAGATCATCGCCGGCGGGAACATCATCGTCTGGGGACGGCTGCGCGGAACCGTACACGCCGGCGCGACCGGAAATGAGTCGGCCTCGGTGAGCGCCCTCGATCTCGCGCCCACCCAGCTGCGCATCGCCGGCCATATCAGCATCTCGCCCGCCCGCAAGGGCGCGCCCCGGCCCGAACGGGCCCTCGTGCGCGATGGCCAAATCGTCGCTGAACCCTGGTCGCCTGCCGGCGGCCGCTGGAAGGGGAACTGACGGAGTTCTACATGAACGGACAGGTAGTCACAATCACATCCGGCAAGGGTGGTGTGGGCAAGACGACCGCCACCGCCAATCTGGGCGTAGCGTTCGCCTCGCAGGATCAGCGGGTGGTTTGCCTCGACGCCGATATCGGCCTGCGCAACTTAGACGTGGTCATGGGCCTCGAGAACCGCATCGTCTACGATTTCGTGGACGTCGTCGAGGGCCGCTGCAAGCTGCGCCAGGCGATGATCCGGGATAAGCGCCTCGACAATCTCTTCCTTATCCCCGCCGCCCAGACGCGGGACAAAACGGCCGTCTCCCCGCAGGACATGGTCCGGCTGACCGATGATCTGCGCGCCGATTTCGATTGGATTCTGGTCGACTCGCCCGCGGGCATTGAGCGCGGTTTCCGTAACGCCATCGCCCCCGCCGATATCGTCCTGATCATCACCAATCCCGAGATCTCGGCCGTCCGGGACGCCGACCGCATCATCGGGCTGATCGAGGCCGAGGAGAAGGGACCAGGCAAACTGGTCATCAACCGGGTAAAGCCTGAGATGGTGCGCCGGGGCGATATGCTAGGCACAGAGGATATCCTGGATGTGCTCGCCATCGAATTGGTCGGCATCGTGCCGGAGGATGAATCGGTCACGGTGGCAACCAATCAAGGGGTGCCGGTGGCGATGAACGCCAGCAGCAAGGCCGGGAAGGCCTTCCACAACATAGCCCGTCGCTTGAATGGGGAGGAAGTCCCCTTCGAGAGCCTGGGAGGCCAGGATGGCTTCTTCGGCAAGCTGACGCGTCTGATCAGAGCAGGAGGCGAAGGATGAGATTCCTGGAGAAAGTCGGGCTGGGGCGCACGCGCAGCGCCAGGGATGCCAAGGAACGCCTCCAATTGGTGTTGATCCACGATCGCGCCGGCCTGTCCCCCGGGAAACTGGAGGCCCTGAAGGACGATCTCATCCACGTGATCTCCCGTCATATCGAGATCGACACCGACGCGGTGGAGATCACGCTCACCCGCGAGCGTGACAGCCAGCGTCTTGTCGCGCAAATCCCCCTTGCCCCCATGCGGAGGCGGCGCCAGCCGGTCCGGTAGATCGCATGAATTCCGCCCGTATCTGGCGTCATTTCGACGTATGGCTGCTCGCGGCCGTCGCCCTGCTCACCATCGCGGGCGTGGCCATGATTCGCTCGGCCATCGCCGGCAATCAGTTCCTCATCGAACAGGACACGGTCCCCCGGCAAATCATCTATGGCCTGGCGGGTTTCGTGGTCCTTTTGCTCACGGCGGCGATCGATTACCGCCTCTGGAG
>Ga0164310_10001444_pt1 | contig 13410 bp, 13 predicted proteins | sample GuaBasSedimGuay1_FD_121795 | JGI IMG/M metagenome (GOLD analysis project Ga0164310, IMG submission 121795) | Subseafloor sediment microbial communities from Guaymas Basin, Gulf of California, Mexico - Guay1, Core 4569-9, 0-3 cm | ecosystem: Environmental > Aquatic > Marine > Hydrothermal vents... | reverse complement strand
ATAGAATACGATTATGATGAAATAAAGAAACATATTTTGAAAGAAGAATTTAAGAGGGCTTGCGTGAGTCATTGGAAATACTGGCCTTTTTATCCTATCGAGGACCTGACGAGGATTGTTTCTATGGAAGAGGGCGGGACGCCATTGATGCTCGACAAAGAAAGCGGGTTTTTCTTTAAGTTGGAATGCGTGAATCCGACTGGAAGTTTTAAAGACAGGGGCAGTACAGTCGAGATAAGTAAGGTTGTTGAATTGGGTGTAAATGAAATAGTATGCGCGTCAACAGGTAATATGGGTGCAAGTATTGCCGCTTATGCATCGAAGGCCGGAATAAAGGCAACGATCTTTGTTCCTGAATTTGCACCGAAAGTCAAGGCCGAGCAAATTAAAAGTTACGGTGCAACAGTTGTTTTTGTTAGAGGAAGCTATACCGATGCCCTGAATAAAACAAAGGAATTGCGACGGAAGAAAGGCGTTTATCTAACCGGCGATTATCCTTACAGATGCGAAGGAGAAAAAAGTGTTGGCTTCGAGATTATAGATCAGCTTGATTGGCAGATTCCTGATTACGTGTGCTGCCCTATAGGAAACGGAACGTTGCTTTATGGAGTATACAAAAGTTTTGCTGAGCTGAAGGAAGTTGGATTGATTAAGCGATTGCCAAGGCTCGTCGGTGTTCAAGCGAAGGGATGCAATCCTGTTGTTAGGGCTTTTCACAAAGACATGGATGAATTACCGAAGCTGAAGAAAACGAAGACCGTTGCAGGCGCGATAAACTGTCCTGATCCTGTTGATGGATTAAAGGCGCTGCATGCAATAAGAAAAACTTCTGGTGACAGCATAGATGTGAGCGACAGGGAAATAATGAAGGCGCGCTCAGAACTTGGTAAGAAAGGAATATATGCCGAGCCTGCAGGAGCTGTAAGTTATGCTGGTGCAAAAAAGTTAGGACTTAAGGGAAGAGTTGTTTGTGTAGTGACCGGTCACGGCTTAAAGGATCCTTTTGTAAAGTTGAAATGAAAGCGCTTGCCGAAGCTACCGCTACTTTGATAGGTACAGTGATCGGAGCAGGAATATTTGCTATTCCTTATGTTAGCGCTAAAGCCGGATTTCTTACAGCCCTTGTTGATATTGTTCTGATCGGGCTTTTAGTGATGCTGATGAACCTGTATGTTGGCGAGGTTTGTTTAAGAACGAAAGGGATTCATCAGCTTACTGGTTATGCTGCTAAATATCTCGGAAGATGGGGAAGGAGATTGATGGCTTTCTCGATGGTTTTTGGAATTTACGGTGCGCTTGTTGCATATCTTGTTGGTGAGGGAGAAGCGCTGTTTGCGATATTCGGATTCGGAAGTGAATTACTTTATTCGCTGATATTTTTCGCTGTGGTATGTTTGATAGTTTATTTCGGATTGAAAACTATTGCAAAGAGTGAATTGATTTTTGTTCCTTTGATGCTGGCTATCATTGGTGTGATTTTCTTCGTTGGGTTTAAACATATCGATTTCGGCAATTTAGGAGAGTTTAGTTTAAAGAGAATATTTGTTCCGTATGGTGTCGTTCTTTTTGCTTATGGAGCAACCGCTGCAATACCTGAAATGAGGGAAGAGCTTTTGGGAAAAGAGAAACTGTTGAAAAAAAGCATTATAATAGGAATGCTTACTTGTATGCTCATATACGCTGTTTTTGCTATGGTCGTTGTTGGAATTACCGGAAAAGCAACGACAGAAGTTGCAACTGTTGGATTGGGGAATGTTTTGGGCGAAGCGATGTTATTATTCGGAAATATCTTTGCTGTTTTCGCTATGTTTACATGCTTTATAACGCTTGCCTTCGCATTAAAGGGAATGTACAATTACGACTACGGATTAAGTGATAAGCTAAGCTGGTTTTTAAGCTGTGTTATTCCGCTTTGTTTATTCTTTATCGTCAGAAAGTTTGTCGGGTTTGCGAAGATCATCGAGGTAACTGGCGCTATTGGACTGGGACTTACGGGCATATTGGTCGTGTTGATGGCAAAGAAAAGTGAAAAGCTCGGGAACAGGCGGCCAGAATACAGGATGCCGAAGAATTTTATACTTTCTTTTGTGATTATCGCTCTTTATGTTTTCGGTATGTTATATGCTATTGGGCTCAGATTTTTTTGAAAAGAACTATTTTATTCTGCTCAACCGAAAATGTCTGTTCTATCTCAAATCTATATTTTGATGCTGCTTTAGTAAGTGCTTGCAAAGATGCTTCTGTTGTTATGCAAGAAACATTGCTTGCGATATATTCTGCCTGATAGAAGAATTCTGCGTATAGCTTTTCAATAAAAGGATGGTTTTGTTTTGTAAGCGGCGGCGGTTGTGTTGCGATGAGATCGATTGATGATTCTGTGAATTTTATGTCGAGGTCTTTTATATCCAAACGGCTGAACGATATGTTTTGCTTTACGCCTGCAAGTATTGCGTTCTTTTCTGCACCCCGCAGAAAGCTCGGATTTTTATCTGAAGCGTATATTTTTTCTTTTATTTCTTTTTTTATTTTGCTATCGCGTAATGCGAATATGCTGTCTTGTTCGATGTTCGGAAATTTTGTAAAAAGGAATTTTTGCTTTGAATAGAAATGAGGAGATATGTTTGTTTTGTTTAGTGCTGCTTCGATTGGAATTATGCCGGATCCGCAGAATGGATCGAGCAGGGATTTGTATGCCGTCAAAGTTGTTGCCGCAAAAGCTAACGGTGCTTTGATTGTTTCTGGATGGATGTAAATTCTGTACGTTCTCTTTGCAAGTTCAAATCCTGCCGTATCGATACAGATTTGTATTTTATCTTCGTGCTGGAAAGCGATGAACAACAGTTCTGGCGTCTTTAAGGACACTTTCAGGGATGTGTGCTTTTTAAGTTCGGCTCCGATTTTTTCTTCGACGGTTTTGTTTTTGCTAAGACTCCTGACAGCAAAAGTTTTTTGTTTTCCTATGAATGGTTCAAGACTTTGAAGATTTATTTTTTTCATTTCCCTATCCGATTCACCGACTTTTACAAGGACGGACTTCGCTGTTTGAGAAGCGTATGCAAGAAGGCACGCGTTTTGTAGAGAGGTGTTCAACAGAACAATCGAGTCCGTTATCCTTTTTATTCTATTTTTTGTTATGCTTATTATTGAATGAATTTCTTTTTCTGCTATTGGGACGAGTCCTGATAGGGTTAGAAAGAAAACATCATACATTTTCAAGTTCTTCTTTGATGACTGTAATTGAAATAACGGTGTCTTGATCGGAGAGTTTCATCAGCCTCACACCGCGGGTTGCCCTTCCTATAAGGGGAATTTCTTTTGCTTTTATTCTGATAGCCGATCCGAGCTTTGTTGCAATAATGACTTCATCTTTATCTGAAACTGAAGCTATTGCAACGGCAAAACCGTTTTTCTCTGTGCAGATGATGTTTCTGACGCCAATGCTTGCTCTGTGAGTTAGTCTGTAGAGCTCTGCCGGAGTTCTCTTACCGAAACCCTTTTCAGTTACTGTTAGGATTGCTTTTTCTGGTTCGACTTTTACGATGCCTATTACACTATCTTTCTCCTTGAGATGGATTCCTTTTACGCCTTTTGCTGCTCTTCCCATTGCTCTGACTTCCGCTGCTTTAAAGCGGAGGGCCATTCCTCTTCTGGTTGCTATTAAAAGTTCATCTTCTTCTTTGGCGTGGATTACGCCTATAAGGGAATCGTCGTCGCTAAGGGATATTGCAAGGATACCGCCACGCCGAGGTCTTTTAAATACGGCAAGCGGCAATTTTTTGACTATGCCCTTTTTCGTTACCATGATAAGGTTGTTTTTGAATTCCTCGATGGGGATTATTGTTGCAATCTTTTCATCTTTTCCGAGCTGGATAAATGCTGATATGTGTTTTCCTTTTCCATAGCGCGTAACATCCGGTAGTTTATATACAGGGATCCAATGAACTTTTCCTTTGTTTGTGAATACGAGAAGCTGGGCTGTTGTTTTTGCAAGGAAGAGTTGCTCAACTACATCTTCAGCGGAATAGATGGTTGATAAGCCCTTCCCGCCCCTTCTCTGGCGTTTGAAAAGTGCGAGTGACGTTCTCTTTATGAAACCGTTTTTTGTTATGGTGACTATTGAAAGTTCTGGCACGATGATCTCTTCGATTGTTATTTCCTCCTCTTCCGGCAGTATTGCTGTTCTTCTTTCGTCGGCATATTTCTTCTTTAGCTGTTGTAGTTCTTCTTTTATTATGTTCAGGATTTCTTTTTCTGAAGAAAGGATGAAACGTAGCTTTTTTATTTGTTCGGTAAGTTTTTTGTGTTCTTCTTCAAGGGCTGTTGATTCGAGGGCAGTAAGTTTTTGCAACGGCATTTCAAGTATTGCTTTTGCCTGTTCTTTTGTGATTGCAAACGCCTGCATTAATGCTGTTGATGCTTCGGCCGGTGACCTGCTTTTCTTTATTATGCTAATTGTTTTTTCGATATTTGAGAGCGCTGTTAGGAGTCCTTTTACGATGTGCTCTCTCTTTGATGCTTGCGTAAGGTCGAATTGCAGTCTTTTCGTGATGACCGTTTTTCTGTGCGAAACGTAGTGCGCTATTATGTCTTTTAGGTTCAGAAGCGTCGGAACGCCATCGACAAGAGCAAGAAAGATCATGCCGAAGGTTGTTTGCAGTCTTGTGTGCAGGTATAGTTGTTTTAATACGATTTCAGGATTGATTGTTTTTTTAAGTATGAGTATTATTCTTAACTCTCCTCTGCTTGATTCGTCGCGTATGTCGGTAATGCCATCGATCTTTCCTTCCCTTACAAGAGAAGCTATTTCCTCTATGAGGGATGATTTGTTTAGCATGAAAGGAATTTCTTTTATTATTATTTTGTTTCCTTCGATTTCGCATCTTGCTCTTATCTTTATTTTTCCTTTTCCTGTTTTGTATGCTGAAATAATTCCTTTTGAGCCGATGATTAATGCGCCTGTTGGAAAGTCGGGCCCTTTTATGTGTTGCATTAGTTCGTCGATGGTTATTGAAGGGTTTTCAATGTACGCTGTGATTGCATCAACCGTTTCGGCAAGATTATGCGGAGGGATGTTTGTTGCCATTCCAACAGCTATTCCGGTAGAGCCATTTAGTAACAGCAAAGGAGGTAAAGCTGGCAGGCATGTCGGTTCCTTTAGAGAGGCGTCGAAGTTTGGAACAAAGCGGACAGTGTCCTTATTGATGTCTTTGAGGCATTCCGATGCAAAAGAGGTGAGCCTGCATTCCGTGTAACGCATTGCAGCGGGTGCGTCGCCATCTATGCTGCCGAAGTTTCCTTGACCTTGAATAAGCGGATAGCGTAAAGCGAATGGTTGAGCCATTCTGACAAGCGCATCGTATACCGCGGTATCGCCGTGTGGATGGTAGCGGCCAAGGGTATCTCCTACAACCCTGGCACATTTTTTGAATGGTTTATCGTGTGTTAGGCCCATTTGGTACATTGCGTAGAGAATTCTTCGATGTACCGGCTTTAAGCCGTCCCTGACATCTGGTAGAGCTCTGCCTATAATAACCGACATACCATAGTCTAAATAGCTCTGCTTCATCTCATCTTCAATATACTGCTGTGTGATTTTTTCTGGCATTTTATGATTCTTTTTGTTTTGTTTGTTTTAACGCTTCAAGTTTTTTCTCGGCTTGTTCTATTTCGCGTTCTTGAGCTTCGATTTTTTCCCTGATGTGCTGCGGAACAACGCGTTTTAATGCTTCCCTCTGTTCTTTGCTAGGAAGATCGAAGTATTCAAAGAAGTGGTCTGTTAGAATGATTTTTTTTGTTCTGCCGTGTTTAACCCTTTTTATAAAGCCGAGTTCTTCGAGTTGCTTTATGTGATCGTACGCTTTGTTGTGTCGAATTTTTATAACATCTGATTGTAAGACTGGATAACGCCATGCGATTACGGCAAGTGTTTCAAGCAAAGGCTTGTCGAGTTCCGCCTTTGTAATGAGCTTCTCCGCGATATAAGCATAATGATCTTTTACTGTAAGCTTCCAACCCCCGGCCTCCTCTTTAAGCGTTAAGGAAGTTCCTCTCTGTTCGTAGTCTGCTTTGAGTTCGAGAAGGATCCGCTTTATAAGGTCTTTATCTTCTATTCCGGTAAGTGATGAAATTTCGTCGACCGTCATTCTTCTGCCGGTAGAGAAGAGGATCGCTTCGACTTTGTTCTTCTCGTTCATTTTAGGGTGTAAAAATCGTTTTCTTTTACGACTTTTCCTTCCTTAATGAGTTGATCGAGAAATTGTTGCAAAGAGTTAGCTGGTAGGCCGGTTAGCTTTGATAGCTGTTCGATGCTTCTTTTCTTTTTGAATAAGAGGGTGAAGAGGAAGTTTCTCAAAAGAAGGGCTGCGTTTTTTCTGACGATTTTTTGCTCGAATTCCGATTTTCTGTAAAGTGCTGTGATTTCATGGAGTTTTGCTTGAAGATCGTTGAATATTGCTGTGAGCTCGTTGTTTTTAATTGTGATTTGTTCCGGTTCTATTATTTCAACCGAGGTGGGAGTGAATTCAAAGCAAAATGCAATGAGGGATTGCAGTGAAGAAAATTTCGCCTCTACTTCTATAAATCCGCCGAATATGTCCTTTGTTCCCGGTTTTTCTTTCACCGGTTCTATATCTTCTGAGATAAGTTCCAAGCCCGGGTGCTGCTTTATTAGTTCGCGCATCTTCTTAAAAGCACGTTCGACAAAATCCTTTGGTTTTCCGACTAGCTCAATTATTGTTCTTGCTCTGAGCGGCTGCATATAAATAGGGTTTTTGTTCTGTTTAAAAAGTTATCTGCGTCTTGCAATGAATGGAAGAATGCCGACAAGCGTAAAGAACAGGTAGGGAAAGATGCGCTTTGTTTGCTTGCTGTAGATTTCTTTTGGAGGCAGCTGCATCTTTTTTGCTTTGAGAACAAGCTCTTTTTTATTCGACGTATGCGTGCTTGTTCTGACTGGATGCTGCACTTGCTGTTCAAGAAATATCTCGGCCGATGTGTTTGTATTTAATCCGTTAGCAATGATTGTATAATTTCCGCTGTAGCAATAGGAGCATGGCGGTATGTTCAACGGTACTGTAAATGAAAATTTGCCCACGCTGTTTATGTTCAGCTTTGTTTTTGCGATTGTAAAATTATACCGATCTATGATTTTTAATTCAACCTTTCTTTTTCTTCCTTTACAACGATGAATTTCCATCGCGACATTGATTGTGTCGCCGAAGCTTCCTTTTGATGGGGCTTTGATACTGATTTCATTTGCACAGTCATCTTTCGATGTTTTGCGTTTGCTTTCTTTTTCTGCGCTTTGTTCATTTTGTTCTTCTTGAATCTTTAAAACGAAGAATGTTGCGCTGACTGAGATATTCGTTCTTTCGCAGAACAGGATTGATTTGATGAAATAAGGGGATACCTGAGAATATGCTTTTGTTTTCCATTGCTTTTTTGATAACGATGTTGTATTTCGTTTTGCCTTTGCTATATTTCCATAGATGTCCTCGATCCAGTATGTTATTGAAAAATTCGATGAACAGTTGATGATGTGCTTGAAAAATATTGTTTCGCCTTCAACAAAGGTTATGTTCTGGTTTAGTATTTTAATGGAAATTGCCGGACTTGGCATAGTGCTATTTTCTGTTTCAAGTGTCTGTGTTTCGTTATTTGTTGCTGCTGTTTTGCACAGTTTATCATCGGATTGATTTGTATCGTTTATTGATGAATTTAGTATTTCCACGCAGATAAGGTATGTCTTGTTTTCGGCTGGTATGAATGGCGGCTCGAGACGCGGCTTTTTATACCAGTTTATTCCTTCTAGAGCAAAAGTTTTGTTTAGTGAAAAGTTTTCTGATGTGATCTTAAGCGATACTGTTGCGTTTATGCTGAAGTGTGAGCCGCGTTTAAAGTCCGTATTTATAATTTTGAATATGTGGTTGTACTCCTCATTCGGTGTGAGTTGTTCTGGTATGATTATTTCTAATTTGAGATTTTCTGCTGCGGTAGTGGATAATGCTGCAAAAATAATCAGAAAAATGAAAAACAGTTTTGCTGAATTTTTTGGCATGAATTTCAAACTTGTTTTCTGCTAAAAAATCCTTGGTGTAGTATTAGCGACGACTCAGCTATGCTATGACCAGATACCAGGTATTTTTTCTTTGCAGAAATTGCATTTTCCGTTTTTTATTTTGATATCGAGAACCGAAAAGCCGAATCGTTTTATGATTAATGAGCCGCACTTAGGGCAGTAGGTATTTTCTTTTTCTGAAATGACGTTTCCGATATAAACAAAGCGCAAACCGCATTCCTTTGCTATTTCGTATGCTTTGAAAAGCGTTTCTACCGGCGTTGGTTGAATATTCAGCATTTGATAATCTGGAAAGAAACGGGAGAAATGCAAGGGAATATTTTTATCGAGATCCGCGATCCATCTGCAGAGCTGTTTTATTTCATCCGGTGAATCGTTTAGCGTCGGGATAAGGAGGTTTGTAATTTCAAGCCAAACACCTTTCTTTTTTGCTAGTTTTATCGTTTTCAGAACTGGCTCGAGGGAAGCGTCGCATATTTTTTTATAAAATTCATCTGAGAACGATTTTAAATCGATATTTGCAGCATCGATATAGCGATACAGCTCTGATGCTGGTTTTTCGTTTATGTATGCATTTGTAACGAGAACGTTTTTTACGGCTTTATTTTTTGCGATTTTTGCAGTATCGAGTACATATTCGTAGAAAACGTTTGGTTCTGTATATGTATAGGAAATCGATTTACATTTATTTTTAAGAGCATCTTCAACGATTTTTTCTGGAGGAATATTATAATATGGAATGTCCTCTGGTGAGGCTTGAGAGATTTGCCAGTTCTGGCAGTACTTACAGTGGAGATTGCAACCAGCTGTTCCGATTGAGAAAGACGTCGATGATGGAAGGAAATGGAAAAGCGGCTTTTTTTCGATTGGATCTATATGGACAGCAACAGGTTTTGCATAATTTATTGCATATAGTGTTCCATCGATGTTTTTTCTTGTTTTGCAATTACCAAGTTGAGATGGTTGTATTGTACAGAATCTTGGGCAAAGCTGACACTGAACAGTTTTATCTTTTAGTACGCGCCAATACTCTGCTTTATGCATGCGTTTTTAGTCGCTTTTAAGTATTAAAATAATTTGTTATTATTCATGAATAGTAGGAAAAGTTTAATAAGGTTGTGGTATAGCGTTTTGGAGTAGAAAATGATATTCTTCAGAAAAAAAGCAAGAGAAGTGGCTGCATTAGAGGTTCCTCCACCTCCAGAAGAAGAGATTGAAATCAAGGCTATTCCTAAAAAAGAAATTAAGGTTAAACCTGAAGAGATTGAAAAGATTGAAGTTCCTGCGCCGCCTGCGCCTGAGACTAAATCAAAGCTTAGAGAGATGGAGGAGATTGAACGTAAGATTGTTGAAGAGGAAAAAGAAGAGTTTGAGGCATTGAAAGAACATAAAGTTGTTAAACCGGTTTTTGTCAGGCTTGAAACATATAGTACGGCTATAGAAGAATTGATGCTTAGCAAAACTATTGCAAAGGAAGTAAGCGAGGCTGCAAAGAGATTGATTGAAACAAGGGATTTGCAAAGAAGAGAATATGAAAACTGGCAAAAATCGTTGCTTGATGTTCAAAAGAAATTGATTTTTGTAGATAAAATACTTTTTAGGTGATATAAATGCCTGAAGCGCCTATTTACGTAAAAGTTGATGAATATAAAGATGTGCTCGACCTGCTTAATATGATTAAGAATAAGCTTGCAGAAGCAAAGGAACTGCTCAGTAGGATTAATGAATTAAAGAACGAAGAAGATGCAGAACTAGAGCTTTGGCATAGCGGAATTGAAGAGATTGAAAAGAAGATTGAATTTGTAGACAAAGCCTTATTTAAGCCAAGCATGCTGTAAAATGGCGAAGAAAAAAGAAGAGAGTCCGTTATATGTTGGCATCGAAGATCCGATCGCGTTAAGAAGGCAATTGCTTGAAGCAACAAGGGATATTTTGCAGTATTTGAAGCGATATGAAGAGTTTAAGCGAGTGAGGGAAGAAAAGCTGAAACTTATTAGTGAGATGAGAGCTGTGAGCGATGAGATTGGAAGGCTGATATGGAGAATTAAAAAACTATTACCTAAAACAGGAGTGAGGTTTCCAAAAAAGAAAATCGAACTTGAAGAGACTAGATTGCTTGAAGAAACAAAGCCAAAAGTGAAGAAAAAAGAGAAGAAACCTGAAAGCGCGATGGAGAAGATTGAGAAGGAGCTAAGTGCTATTGAGGAAAAGCTTGCTAGGTTATAATTTTTATTTTGTTCTTTTTCTTCAAAGGATAATTGAAAAATTAAGAAGAGCATTAGTTTTTTAAATTAAAGAGATTTTTGCTTTCTAATGCGGGGGTGCCCGAGCGGCCAAAGGGGCACGGTTGAGGGCCGTGTGGCTTAAGAGCCTGCGCGGGTTCGAATCCCGTCCCCCGCATATTTTACCAACAATTTTGTTTTAAATAGTAAATTTTATATATTTGTGTGGGTAAAAGGATTGAATGGTAGTTTTAATCAAGAAGCGTCTTGGGAAACAAATCTTCTATTATTTGAGACACGTTACGAGGGTAAAAGGAAGGTATAGAACGATAGAAAAATATCTCGGAAAGAGTCTCCCAAAGAATCCAGAGGTTGTTATGATTGGGTTTTTTAGAGAGGTTTATTCGCAGATATATGATGAGATAGAAAGGTTGAGAAAACGTTTTATTCAGCTTCCGAATTCTGTTAAGGAAAAACGGCTAATGGATTTTGGAATAAGATTTACTTATAATACAGATAGAATTGAGGGAAGTACCTTAACATTAAGAGATACAGCTTTGGTAATAGAAAAAGGAATTATACCAAGAAATAAACTTTTAGCTGATGTGAAAGAAGCTGAAAACCATTTTAATGTTTTTATGGAGATGTTAAAAGAAAAGAAGATTTCTTTACGTAAGGTTCTAGAATGGCACTACAAATTATTTAAGGATACGAAGAAAGATATTGCTGGAAAAATAAGAAAACATCAAGTTAGGATAAGTGGTTTTAAGTTTGTTCCGCCGACACCTGCAGAACTAAATGCTCTGCTTTCAGAATTTTTTAGATGGTTGAATAGAAGTTTAAATAGAGTTCATCCTGTAGAGGTTGCTGGTTTAGCTCATTTGAAATTTGTTACAATACATCCGTTTGCAGATGGGAATGGAAGGGTTTCTAGGCTATTGATGAACTGGATATTATGGCGTAAGAATTATCCTATGTTTATAATAGAATATAGGAATCGCGCGAGATACTATTCTGCCCTGGAAAGGGCACAGATTAAAAAAAATGAGTTTATATTCCTTAGATGGTTTATCAAAGAATATAAAAAATATATAGAGAGGGAATTAAAATGTTAGAGGTTGTTCCAATTGGAGGGTACGGTGAAGTTGGAAGGAATTGCACCGCTGTTAAGCACGGTGATGATATTATTCTGCTCGATATGGGATATCATGTTCCAAGATATATTGAATGCACTGAAGAGGAAGGAGAAACTCTGAGGAAGGTGACTTTTAAAGCTTTAAGGGAAGCTGAAGCTATTCCAGATGATAGAATTCTTGGCGATTTGAGGCACGATGTTAAAGCAATAGTTCTGAGTCATGCGCATTTAGATCATATAGGTGCTGTTCCTTATTTAGCAAACAGATACAGGTGTCCTATTGTTGCTACACCTTATTGCTGTGCTGTTCTTGAGAGAATTTTGCGGGATGAAAAGATTAAGCTTCATAACCAAATCGTTAGGTTGAATGTTAATAGTGCAATCAAGCTTGGCGGAATGAAGATTGAGTTTATTAATACTGTTCATTCTACGCCGCAGACTGCAATGATTGCTGTTCATACAGCTGATGGTGTTATCTTATACACGAATGATTTTAAGTTCGATAATTTTCCTACGCTCGGAAAAAGGACTAATTATGATGCCTTGCGAAGGCTGAAGGGAAAAATAAAGGTCCTGATCGGTGATGCGCTTTACGCCGGAACCGAACAGAAAACACCGAGCGAAAGCGTTGTAAGGGAAATGCTTAAAGACTTGGAATTTGATGTTGCTGAAAAGCGGGGTATTGTTGCGACCACTTTTAGTAGCCATATTGCAAGGCTGAAGTCTTTGATGAAGTTCGGCTTTGATCTCGGCAGAAGGGTTGTTTTTCTCGGCAGAAGTTTGTTCAGGTATTGCGTTGCTGCGCAGGAGATTGGTTTGGTTGACTTCAGGGAGGTAAAGATTGTAAGGTATGCTGATAAGATAAAGAAGGAGATTAAACGTATTGGAAAAAAGAAAGAGAAGTATTTTCTTGTTGTGACTGGAAATCAGGGCGAGCCGAAAAGTGTTTTGAGGAGGATGGCTGAAGATAAGCTGAAGTACGGTTTTAGCGATGAAGATTGCATTATTTTTAGCTGTAGGACAATACCTACTGAATTGAATAGAAAGCAGAGAAAAGAACTCGAGAATGAGCTTAAGCTAAAAGGGATTCAGTATTTTAAGGATGTTCATGTTAGCGGACACGGAGCAAAAGAGGATTTGAGAGAATTGTTAACGATGACTGTTCCAGAACTTGTTCTGCCGAGCCATGCCGATAAGGAGAACAGTAAAGCTCTTTCCGAGCTTTGTGATGAAGTCGGCATAAAATCGAGGATTGTTCAGAACGGTGAATGGATAAAGATTTAGAGGTGTTTGAGTTTTTCAATGATTGATTTTTTTATGAGCTTGAATTTTCTTGGAGTGAGATTGAGGAACTGATAATCTTTGAATGATCGAATGATGGCTATTAAATCATTTACGTATTGCGGTTTGTTTAATTCTTTTGTAAGTTGTAAGTATTTTTTTAGATCCGTTACTGTTGTTAATGCAAAAATATCAATTAGATCTTTTTCTTTTTTTGGTCCTTCTCTTTGGCGGTAGGTATGTTGCTTCATAACAAGCAGGTATTGCGGCTCTGGGATTCTGAAGCCTTGAATTGTTATTGTTTTGATCTTGCTTAATGGCACGCCGAGATCTGAGTAATAAGGAACATAGATGTCGATATCGACTTCATCCATAACAAGTTCGTATTTCTTAAGGCGCTGATTTTTCTTGATTTGGAATTTTTCCTTTAGTTTTGTTAATTCCTTAAAATCTACTATAATGTCGATGTCTTTTGATTTCAATGTTTTTGTTAAGAGCCAAATAGCCCAACCGCCTATTAGGATAAATTTAATTTTCTTTTTCAGTTCTTGCAAAACTTTCCAGCTTTTTTCGATTATTGCTTCATTCCAGAATTCCAATTTTTATCAACTCCTTTTTCAGTGCTTTTAGATAATCTTTTGCATACCATTCAGGAAGGTTCCACAGATCAACAAAAAGCAGCGATGCTGTCAGTT
>Ga0164310_10001443_pt1 | contig 13411 bp, 14 predicted proteins | sample GuaBasSedimGuay1_FD_121795 | JGI IMG/M metagenome (GOLD analysis project Ga0164310, IMG submission 121795) | Subseafloor sediment microbial communities from Guaymas Basin, Gulf of California, Mexico - Guay1, Core 4569-9, 0-3 cm | ecosystem: Environmental > Aquatic > Marine > Hydrothermal vents... | reverse complement strand
CGAGAAATTTCTATTTCACCACCTTTCTTTAAGAACTTGATGGAAACAGCAATTATTAAAACCAGAAAGATGAATATAACTAGAATGTTCGCATTAACAGCGTAGTCGAAGATCGTGAAAATTACGTCGTTCTCTATCGTTATTAGATCTGGTTGTTCCTTAGAGAGGACTATCTCTTTTTCGCATCTATAGTTTATACCTATATTGTATTTTATAACATATTTGCCTAATGGAACAAAAGAAAAAACTGCTCTACCCTTCTCATCTGTCAAGACCGTTTTGCTCCATCCGTCGCCCTGCAACTCGAGAGTAACTTCTATATTAGGAATCGGATTTCCTAAGCTGTTCAATAATTTAATTATTAGTGTTTTCGCTTCAACTACAATTTTAGCTTCTGTTTGAGAAGAAAAATCCAGTATTCCATCGTAGACTTCTCTGTTTTCATAAAAAACTTTTATATTGTATTTTTTTAGCGGTAATTGGCTAAAAAATGCTAGTCCATCTTTATTGGTTACTTGTTGATACTTCTTTGAGTCCTCAAGGACTACGATAGCATCTTTTATCGCTTGCATGTTAAGATCCTTAACATGTATTTTCAAATCGGCTACCTTGCAAGCTATTCGTAGCTCGTTTACATCTGTTGGATTAAACATTTCTCTTCCGACTTCAAAATCATCTACTATTACTCTGGCTAAATAATCTCCCTCAGGAAGAAAACCTAAACTTATCTCCCCGGTTTCTATAGGATATTCTACCTTTTCAGCTGTTGAAAGCGAGTAAATGATTAATGTCCCACTTTTTAGCGGTTTGTTTTCGATATCAGTAACATAGACTGTTACAAGAGATAGTGGTAATTCTAGCATCATGTAATCATGAAAAGAGAATATTCTAAAGTCTTTAACTTTGTTATTTTCAAAGTAAATGGTTACTGTCACAGGCGTATTTAGGGATGGTTTAAGTGATAATATCGAGCCTGTTATTTCGTATTCTCTTACTTTTTCACCAGCTTTCACCAACCCTTTTAGAGATGAAGGACAGCTTGTTTTGCAGCTGAAAAGCATTTTTACTTCTTTTAGCTCGTATTTTACTACAACATTCTCTTTATTTATTATTTTATAGACTAGTTGGGTATTCGATGATAGGTTATATGGCAGAGTTGCATCCGATACTCCAATTACGCCAATAAGCTGGAAATATTCAGGTTTAAAAACTAGCAAGTAGTAAGTGCCGTTAATCCCGTCAAGATCGTCTATCTCCGTGTACTCTATATAGTTACCATATACTTGAGGAAAGATTTCATATACGTATATAGGCTTGCAAGCTAGCGATATGATACCACCCCTAACGATAAAGCTGTTATCTTGCACGTAGTAAATTAACTCCTTACCTTTACTAGTTCCCAGCGGTGTTTCATATTCTACTATTCTTTCAGAAATTAGAGAGTAAAAGGAGTCCGTAACTATCTCTGGTTCAACTCCATTAAGCGTAGTTAATACGTAAGCAAACACTGCGTATGGTTGCCATTTATCCTGGCTTTTAACCATTACTTTGTTGCCTTCAATTTTAGTGTAATTGTCAGAGATGAACAACACATATGCAGATGGAATGGAGATGTAGTTTTCAAATATTATCTCGTAATCACCATAGCCAATATCTTCTACAAATAAGGTTACCTCGTATATCCCTGCTTTTAAAAGAGTAGAATTATGCGGTAAAATTTTCCCATTAAAAAGTATATCTTTAATTCTCAAACCTAATCTAGGATCTAGCACAACTTCAGCTACTCGATAATTAGTATTTTTTATTGAAAGCAACGCCCTATTACCAGAAATTTTCACATAGCTAGTTTCCATATTATTAAGTCTATCCAGCAGGTGTACCTCTGCGTATAGCACATCTTCAGTTTGAGCATTATATGAAATAGGCAATAACATCGTTGAAAACAGTAGCGTTAAAGCTATAATGAAAACCTTTGTCCGCATATATCTCCCTATTATGGTATGATACTCATCTTTCAGTATTAATTTTAATCGCTTATCTTTTCATCTTTATAACCTAAAATCTTTTTAATGTGAGAAGCTTTTTTTGTATGGTGGTATATTTGAGCTGGGAAAGGAAGTATCCAAGCTTCTTTACGATATTTTTGATGATATTACCGCTTGTATTTATCGCTGTTACTTTCACGCTAACAGATTACTTTAGTGTAAACCCTACAACGTATCCTCCGCCCTTCAACTCCATCGTACCATTAATTCTACTCATAATCGGTATCATATCTGCTGCAGTTAGCTATACCACTGCGAGAGATGAAGAACCCGAGTGGGGCTCTCAGCTACCTTTCAAAATTGTAGAAGGAGTTGATATAGCTTCTGTTATTTTAAGTGTGATGTTTATTGTACTCATAGTAACGATGTATTTTATGAAGTAATTTCTTCTCGCAGTTTCGCGATTTCACTTTCTTTTTCGGAAAGTTCCTCTTTCAAGCGAACATTCTCTTCTTCAAGAATCTTGATTTTCTTTTTCAACTCTTCACATTCCTTTAATTTTTCACTTAAGCTTAGTTCTCTCGATTCTAGCTCTATCTTTTTAGCCTCGATTCTTTCACGAAGTTCTATTAAAGCCGTTTCCTTTGATGCTAATAAACGCTGATAACCTACAAGCTCTCTTTCTTTTTCGAGCAACCTTCTTTCCCAGTCCATTAAACGTTTTTGTTCCTCAAGTAGTTTCGCTCTGAAGGGTTCAAGCTCTTCCTTGATCATACGCTCTTTCTCCGAAATCTCTTCCTCTAATTCTTTCAATTTTTTGCTTTTTTCCTCATACTCCGCCTGAAGTCTTTCTAATTCCAGCTTTAACTTATTGAGAGCCGCTTCCCGCTCGTTTAACTTTCGTTCCCTGACATTCATTTCAGATGTTCTTGTGAGTAACTCTTTTTCCCTCTCTTTTAACTCTTTATCCCTGGCATTTAATTCTTCTTCTAACTTTGCTAGTTTTGCTTCTTTTTCTGCTAGAATTTTTTCTCTTTGTTCAACCTCTAATCTCTGCGTGCTTAAAGTTTCGGCTTCCCGTTGCATTTTAGATCTTAAATCTTCAAGCTCTACTTTCAACCTATTCAATTCCTCTTCCTTTTCCATAATTTCTTTTGCCTTCTCTTCCAACCTCCTCAATTCCTCTATCCTATCGTTGAGAAGCAATAGCCTTTCATTTATTTCATGACTAAGATTTATCAGATCTTCTTCTTTCTTGGCTAAATCCTGCTCTCTCGCTTTCAATTCTTCTTCTTTTGCTAAAATTTCCTGTTTCAATCTCTCCAATCTTTCCTCTTCTTCCTCCTTAAACTTTTCAAATTCACTTCTTTCCTGTTCTATATTCTCCATCTTCTCGGCGATTTCCTTCTCTAGAAGCTCTCTTTTTTCAGCAATTTCCCTTTCTATTTCCTCGCGCTTAGCAGCGATTTCCTCCTCTATAGCCTTTTTTTGACTTTCAAGCTCTTCTATTACAGCTTTAAGGTTGTCTATTTGCTGTTTAAATAGTTCAATCTCACCTTGTTTTGTCTCGTATTCAGCCCTTATTTTCGCATACTCCTCAACATTAACTCTTAAACTATCCAAGTATTCTTCAAACACGTTCTTTAAGTCACTAATATCTCTTAGCATCGCTTCTACTGTTCCAATACCCTCCTGTATTTTTGACACAGCCTCCATTAACTTATCGGAATACTCAGGAAATTGTTCTAATTTAGCCGCTGTTTCGCTCAGCTTTTCTTCAAGCAGGGAAAGCTCTTTAAATTTCTCATCAACAAGAGTTAGCATTTTATTTACGGCGCCCCTGGTTTCTCCTATACTTCTTTTTTCTTGCTCAATTAACTCAATAACATCTGTCGTTATCCTTCTCTGCTCATCATAAAACGATTTAACCTGATACTGAAAACTTCTCAATGTTTCGGGAACTGTTTTTGATAAATCGGTTGTCATGTCTACGAGTTGCGAAATCATCGAGGAAATCTCTTTAAGTTTTTCTTCAAAGCTAGCCATCCAGGCCTCTTTTTCTTCTTTCCTCCTGAATATCGACATCTTTACACTCTCATATTATTATTTATCAATAATTACTATAGAAAGTAATTAAAGTGTTATGTTAAAAATAACTACTCTTGCTTATTTGAAAAATTCTTCTCTAAACTCGCTATTTTAAGCGACAAATCCGTAACTAAAAGCTTTAATTCTTTCACCTGCGCACTCGTATTTTCTTCCAACACAGTCATTCGAGTCGCCAAGTCTGTTGTTAACAACTTAATTTCCTTAAAATTAGCCGTTAACGATGACATATTAGCTTCCAAGGCATTGATACTATCTAGCATAACGTTCAACGAGTTTTTAACGTCAGCTCTAAAGGACGCCACATCCTCTATAATTTGCTTTTGAATTCTAATAGCGTTTTCTAACTCTCTTCTAAAGTTAATAATAAAAGAGTCTATTATTAAATGAGTCTCCCTATCCAGGTCTTTCAGAAATGTGTTAAGATTTTCCTTTAACTCGACTGAAAGCTTTTCTATATTTTCTCTTTCCTTTTCTGCTAGCTCGACATTTTTCTCAGAAAGTTCAGCTAGCTTTGATATTGTTTCTTCTAATTCTCCTATCCTATCATTCAATACATCTATTGAAATTTTTAACGCGGATACTCCTCCATAAAGATTTTTTATTGCTTCCCTGAGAACATTAACTGCCTCAAGCCCGTCTCCATACTCGTAAATCTCGGGCTCGTTTTCTCCCAAGCAATTCCCCCAATAAGTTAGTATTTTTTAAATTAATAAGAGTAATGTTTAATTGCAAGTTGCATATATTCAAAAGTCACAATTTTTAGAGTAAATTTTTTAAGAAAGTATACGCTATTTTTAAAGACCACTTTCAATGGTGTTCACATGGCTGCTCAAGAAACAGTTGTTGCGTATGTAATTCTCGTTGTAAGCGTGGGACAAGAATATCGAATTCTGGAAGAAATTAAAAAACTTAAGGAAGTTAAAGACGCGCACATTGTCTACGGCGAATACGACATAATAGCACAAGTCGAAGTAGATTCGATTAAAAAGCTCGAAAACGTCATAAGATCTATCAGAAATATTAAGGGAGTTCTTCGATCAATAACTTTGATATGTTCAGGATAAAATATCATACACAAATTTTTAAATTCTAAAATTATATTATTTTTGTACTGGGGGATGAAGAGGGCGTTGATATCTTACCAGTGATGAAAGATGGGCGGTATGACCCCTAAATTTCCAGAAGAAGAAAAGAAATATAGAGTATCACGGATAAAAGCATTGGAATAGGCAACGCTGGTAATGCCCCCTTCTTCTCCACAAGCTTAAACGTTATATATGCTCCAATGGATACTCCGAAAATAACTGCTAGAAAACGAATCATTGATATTTCAGGTTTGATAAGCGAAGCTGACGATATCATAGAGTAAAATATCACATCGCCTATACCTAGATAGAGCCCTTTAAAGGGAACCACCACTCCCTTTAACAAGCTGTCCCTACCACAAGTTTTTCTTTCATTACTAATTTTAGAGGATTTCTTCTCTAGCTCAATGAGATATTTTAACGGTCCTTTAAACACAGAGTATAGATCATAAACAGATAAAGCAATAGCTACAGCGAGAATAGTCCATATTGGTAGTAAAACTCCGAATAGAGAGCCGGCCGAGCTCCCATACAAGATCATCAATGCCGCTATTAAATACTCGTTCCGGCTCGTTGCAATGACATATACTGTAGCCAAGCTAGCGATAGCCGCTATCAGCAGGCTCAAATTTTCAGACAAAAGTATATCCTTACCATAATAAACGCTAAAGGCTATCATATAAATCTCTACTATGCCTAGAAACGAAATAGCTAGCGAAGATAGAAAAAGCAGCTTAATCAACCCAAGCTTTTTAAGCTTTAAAAGTATGAACAGAAGTAGACTTCCAAAGCCTACAAGAATTAGAAAGATTGTAGTATTATAGACAGCTGCTTCTAAGCTGCTAGATGTTGAAAAGGGGGTTTCGACGTCAACTAAAATCTTTGAACCTTCTAAAACTAGAGCAAAAAACCCGGATAGGAAAGTTGCTACAATTACTGGAGTTATATGTAATGCTCTAATCTTTTTCCTTTCACTCATAGATATCTTGTTGATTATGACAATTTTATTGGTTAATCAATTTTTCTATTGTTATGCTTAGCTTCTTTTCAATGCCAGGAAATGCCCCGATAAATCTTTCATATTCCTTTCCATTTACAAACACTATAACAGTTGGTATGCTCAATATTCCATGCTCAACCGCCAGTTCATGGTTTTCATCCACGTTAACTTTCAAAAAGACAGCGCTGCCGGAGTATCTGCGTGCAAGCCTTTCTATGATCGGTGATACTATTCTGCATGGGATGCACCACTCGGCCCAGAAATCCGCGACGACAATCCTATATCTTGTTAGATAGTTTCTGAATTCTTTTGAATTTACTTCTAAAACTCCAATGGGCATAGATCTTCTCCTAGATTCTATTGCAGCCTTTTTCTGTATTTCTATCATTTTCTTTCTTATAAGGAAATCTATTTCCTCGTCATTTTTCATACACCTATGTAACTGTCTACTTTAAAATAAGTCTTCTTGAAAAATTTTCGATATATTCAGAAAAATATATACTGACTATGTTATTATCTTAACGCATTAAACCATTTATAACGCGAAACATGGAGATCATGGATGAAGGGAGAATATAAAGCTATAATTTCCATGCTTATATGGGGCAGTGTCGGGATATTTGCGAGATTCTCTGAGTTAGACGGCTTAAGTTTAGCTTTTTACCGCGTATTGTTCAGCAGCGTATTTTTCCTAGCTTTCTATTTAATTAAGGATAGAGAAAGACTCTTGTACTCGTTTAACGAAGCTATAGATAAGATAAAGCACATCTCTTTAATTGGCATAGCATTGGGATTCAATTGGGTGTTTTTCTTTTATGCAGTTATGCTTACGCAAATAGCTAAAGCCTTACTGGTTTATTATTTGGCACCTTTATTTGTTATCATATTTTCGACAATATACCTTAAAGAAAGGCCTAGAGCCAGAACAATCTTTTTAGCTGTTATGGCTTTTTTAGGTTTCTTAACGATAATATGTGAGGATATAGGTGATTTTAATCAGAATGATATGCTTGGTGTATTTTTCGCTTTTTTAGCTTCCTTACTATATGCTACAGTTACAATACTTGGGAGATACTTGAGAAGCTTCCAGCCTTTATCGCTAACCTTTTTCCAATTAGCTTTTGCAACATTATCTCTATCTCCTTTCATGATACTTTATGGTCAATTCGTAATTAGCTTACAATCAATCGCCGTTGTGATGGTAATTGCTCTAGTTCACACAATTTTAGCTTTATTGATATACATGGATGCGCTTAGAGAAGTTGAAGCCAGTCGCGTAGCCTTGTTAAGTTATCTTGATCCTTTAAGTGCAATTGTATACGCGTTAGTGATTTTCGGCGAAATACCCAGCTTTCATACGATGATCGGAGGTTTTTTAATTCTCGCTTCCTCTATATGCAACATACATTATAAATCAAGAAAAGTCTAAAGCACTAATACCAAGGCCACGATAACAGATCCATAATATCCGAGGGGGATTTTAAGCTTTTCTATGCGATAATTTAGGCTTTTTATTTTTAGATTTCTAATATCTGCCATTTCCATAACCTTATTTTTCAACTGAACCTTTAAATCCTCGCTTGACGAACCATGACCTTCCACGACAAGGCCAAAATCATTCGTTCTAGCCCATGCAAGGCCTGCAGATATTTCCTCGCCTCCTTCTCCATCTTGCCTAGCCATTATAACAAACGTTATTTCTCCTGCTTCTATCTGCATGGGAGAAATTTCCTCTATATCGCGTGGTAGAATCGAAGAAACTGGAACAAGATTGCATTGCGATATACCTGCCTCTTTTAATGCCATATCAAAAGCATTTAACTTAGATACCTTACTTAGTCCTTTGCCTCCCACTACAAAAAACTTTTTCGGCTTAAGTCCCGTTTTCATCAGCCGCACTCCCTGAAATTGTTGTAGTATACTCTACCATCTTCTATTTAAACATATAAGTTTCTTTATCATAATAAAATCTACTTGCTAAATCGTTTGGTTTACGAGGAAGAAAATATATGGCAACAGCAAAATCGAGAGGTTACTATGTAGAGAGAAAACTTGTCCAATTTCTCTCCAAGAAAAAAGGTAACTACGTTTTCAGAATCCCCGTAAGCGGTAGTAGAGCTCCCGTAAAATCGGATGTAGCTTTTCCAGACGTTTTTTTAGTTAATAATCGCGAAGATAGAATTGTTGCATTTGAAGTGAAAGGTACGTCTAAAAATAAGATTAGAGTCAGGAAGGAACAGATTTCTAAGCTGTACCGTTTCCTCGAACCATTCAAAAAATATAAGAGGCGCGAAGCCGTTATAGCCGTATGGTTTTTCAAACACGGTAGGTGGGTTTTTAAGTCTATAGATACTAACGTTCTAGTAGAAGATTTGATAGTGTCGGTAGACGACGAATCTACTTGGCAACCCTGACTTAACAAAACTTTAGATTCATCCTCGTAGCCTATTACCGCATTTGTTACAATAATTAGCTTCTAGCGGTACTTGCTCCCCACAGTAAATACAGATTTTTTTACCCCATAATATATATTCATAGACAGTGTTCTTCATGGCTATACCGTATAAAAGCCATTGAATAGCCGATGACGCAGCTAAAATGTAGGATACCAAGTTGAGATAGGTGTTTAAGTAATTAGCTGAAAAAGAAAAAATAATAATCAAGAAGAAGCTAGCTAGTACGTATGGAATAATTATAGCGAAATATTTTTTCCTAGCGAATAGCTGCCTAAATCCCTCGTTTATACAGTCAAATCCTTGATAACCTGCAATGGTTAAAGCTGCAATAGATAGAAAATAAACAGGTGAAAGTATCAAAGTGTTTATTGATATAAAGCCTAAAAAACTTATCAACACGACATTGTGCAAATTTGACAGCGAAAAATAAAAAATTTTTTTAAAAGAAAGCTTAGGCTTATACTCATATTTTTTTATATGAAGTGCCATCATAGATAATATAAAGGACGATAACCCAAGATTTATAATGGAAAATTGTAAAAACCATAAAATCAGATAATAGGGATTACTTATGGATGTTGGAGATATAAAGATAAAACTAATAATATAGTTTATGGATGCTAGCGCTAAAATGTAAATCCAAGCGATCATAACAATGTATTCACGAACAATTATTATATAATATTATCCCTTAACTATTATACAAAATAATAGTCAAAGAATTTATTGGAAATGCATTCCATAAGTTTAAGATTTTATAAACGAAAAATTTAAGCAGTAATATGAATAGGAATAAAAGGGATTTTATATGGTAGCCTTAACTAAATTTGAGCGCATTGGAGCGCATAGCCATATAAAGGGACTAGGATTAAAGAATGGAAAAGCCTTACCCATTGCAGATGGTTTAGTTGGACAAGAAGAAGCAAGAGAAGCTGCCGGAATTATAGTAGAGATGATAAAGCAGGGAAAAATGGCTGGAAGAGCTATACTTTTGGCGGGACCTCCGGGAACCGGAAAAACCGCGCTTGCCATAGCTATAGCAAAAGAGTTAGGCGAGGATACTCCATTCATGTCTCTTTCAGGCTCCGAGATATACTCTTCTGAGATTAAGAAAACTGAAGTTTTAATGCAAGCTATGAGAAAAGCGATTGGAGTAAGAATACACGAGTTCAGGAAGGTATACGAGGGCGTTGTAGAAGAAATGGAGATTAAATTAGGAAAGCACCCATATAATCCTTATCAGCAGATACCTACAGGAGCTACTATAACGCTTAAAACGACTATGGAAAAGAAAACTTTAAGCGTGGATTCCACGATAACTTACGAGCTGTTAAATAAGGGAGTAGAAAAAGGCGATGTTATCTGGATTGACGCAGAAACCGGTAGAATACATAAAATTGGAAGAGCTGAAACAGCTGAGAAAACCTATGACGTAGGCGTGGAAAAAACTGTTCCAGTACCCTCGGGTTCTATTCTTAAGGAAAAAGAGTTCGTGCACACTGTAACCCTTTATGATTTAGATGTTATGCATGCAAGAAGCGGAAGCTTGTTCAGTTTATTATTTGGTGGTAGCGAAGCTAAGGAAATATCGCCGGAAGTAAGACAGCGCGTTGACGAGCTAGTTAAAAACATGGTGGATGAAGGCAGAGCTGAAATCATTCCAGGAGTATTATTCATCGACGACGTGCACATGCTCGATATTGAAGCTTTTAGCTTCCTTTCGAGAGCCATGGAAAGCGAGCTGTCTCCAATAATAATCCTTGCGAGTAATCGCGGTTTTTCTAGAATTAGAGGAACCGATATCGTTGCACCACATGGTCTTCCGTTAGATCTACTTGACAGAATTTTAATTATAAAAACGAAACCATATACAGCTGACCAGATAAAGGAAATACTTAAAATTAGAGCAAAAGAAGAAAAGGTGAAAATAAGCGATGCTGCCCTCGAAAAACTAACCAAGATTGGTTTAGAGGAAAGTCTCAGATATTCAGTTCAGCTAATGATGCCTTCTTATGTGATAGCGAAGTCAAAGGGAAGAGATGAAATTGACGTTGATGATGTAGAGGAGGCCGCTCAACTTTTCGTTAGCATGAAGGAATCCGCTAGATATCTTAAAGAGCTTGAAAAAATGTTTTTAAAATAGCCTTCAACTTTTTCGGCGGAACCAGGATCAAAAAAGTTACTAATAGTATAATTTGTCCCATATCCAAATAGTATGTAGTTGCGGAGAATCCTCTCGAAAAATCACATGTTAACATGTATAAAAATGGAAAAACAGAAACTCTACATGATACGCCCAGGCTTGGATTGTTATAGGATGAGATTATTAAAAGTTTGTAATAGTGCGCTGTTGCAAAAATTACAGCAGTGAATAGTAACAATGGCTTAGAAAAGTTTTCCTCAAACGTATTGATTATTATGCCGATAAACCACAGTAACAACTCTATAACTGCCACTCTCCAGGCAAAATACCAAGAGAAAGTTTTACTAATATAATATTCACTAAGAAAATTTTCTATAGGAAGCCCCAGAGCTATAACTGCTGCCGAAGAAGAAATTAACACTGCTAGAACAGCATATGATAAATTATCCTGTTTTAAGGTAGCCATAGTCTTAGCCCCCATATTTTAATAGATAAAATCATGTTAGCTAACAATATCGCTGCGAAATAGAGAGAAACGCTAACTTTTGCTATCGTTCTGTTTTTTTCATTTTTTATAGACTTTTTAATAATAGCGTTTACTACTTGCCCTCCATCAAAAGGATATATGGGAAGCATGTTTATTACCGCAATACTTTGCGTTGCCATTATAGACCATATAAGAATCTTATATACTTCTGTTGAAAGCGATCTAGCTAGGTCGCTAAAACTATCGCGGAAAAACACTAAAGAATAGAAATCGTTAAATGATGCTCCCATAAAGCCTTTTGTTGAATTTCTGGGGTCTGACGCAAGCCTAATATGCACGTTAACAATATCACCATTTCTTACGACTGTAAGTTTGACTACATCTCCGGGCTTTGTGTTCTTCATGAAAACGATAAGTTCTTGAAGACTTTTTACTTCAGTCTCGTTCATTTTAATAATTATGTCGCCAGCTCTCAATACCTCATTTGCAGGATAACCTTCAAGCGTAGAGTTAACCAAAACACCGGATGCGATCATCGCGTTAGTGAAAACCAGAATAAGCAGTATAAACGTTAAAAAATTAGCAAAGCTGCCAGCTGAGAAAACTCTTATTTTTCTTGAAAGAGAAATTTCCTCAAACTCGTTTTCATCAGGTTCTACAAATCCCCCAAAGAGAATTATAGCGAGTAGTAATCCGGCGGATTTTATAGAAACGTTGAAAGCTGAAGCGAATATTCCGTGAGCGAATTCATGGGGTATTAAAACAATAGCTGCCGCAAGTACAAAATAAGGAAGCGATTCCAAGCCAATTGTAATGCCTGGAAGAACCGGCGCCACCGGCGCGGCTGTTGGAGATTTAAATATTATCGCTAGAAGATTGACATGTATAAAGTATATGCCTACAGCTAATAGGTATACTCCAACAAGAATAGATATGTATGATATCAGGGTGATGAGTTTTTTATATTTTGAGCCTATTCTCTCTATGACTTTGTTAAATTTCTCTGTTCGAAGCATTACAACCGGCCCTTCCAGAGTAACGCCCCATCGAGTTAGGATATCTGGCTTAAAATTTTTAAGGAGATAAAGGGATAAATAGAGAACTCCTATTGCTGATACTAGTATAATCGTGCTAGCGTATTGTTGTAGTAAACCCGACACCACAGAGAGTATCTATGCTGAATAGGTTTTTTAATATTTCTATTCTAGCTTTATACCCGGTTGAATGTAGAGGATATACACGTTCTATTTTTAACTCATTAACCGCATCTTTAAAATCTTCAAGTGTTAAAGCATCCAAATAGGATAGATACAATCCGCCAACTAACGCTTTAATCGGATAGAGATGTTCCTTCCTGATAGTTGAAATTAAGTTTTCTAGACCATACGTAGCACATCCAACTAAAATTAAGCTACCTTTTGACATTTGAACACTCAAAGTAATCTCCTTCATTAGAGAACCAAACGGTCCTAGAATACGCAAAAAAGGGTGTTTAAAGCTGTCAGCTATAACAAAACCCTTTCTGGCTAATATACGGTTTGTATTTTCATTGCTAAGCGGCGGCAAGATTATTTTCGCATCTTCTTCTATAATTTTTTGCAGTCCCGTAACTAATCCTCCTATGTGACATTTTCTCCATAGCGAAACGAATACGTAATCTACATCGGTTAAATCTATACCGAGTATTTCAGCATTGATTCTTAATATCTCGTATGAGCTCCCCGTATCAAATAGTATTTTAGTTTTTTTCGACGCGTTGATTTCGAGATGAATCGATAAAGAATGCGACGGAATTAGTTCGGGAATTTTTTTATTTGGTAAGTCATCAGCTAATACGGTTATTTTCACGCTTTTAGGTAGGTAGCTCATTTGATCTCCAGATTATTCTAATCCTAGAAAGATATAATTCTATCAGTATTAATCGTTAAATTGGGATTTATGAAAGGGAACGATATGCTGAAAATTCTCAGCAAGGACGCCTATCACAGAGTTGTACATGTCGAGATAGAGGAGCCTGTTGAGTTTCAGTACGGCAAGCCCGTGGATGAGTTAGATGTGAAGGAGGAAGTTAAAGCTGCTTTGAAAAGAAGGCAAATTAATAGGCTTTATATGTTTCAGGAGGAAGCTACCCGCTTAATTTTAAATG